>Ga0065721_10048666_pt1 | contig 248731 bp, 226 predicted proteins | sample Mesricmetagenome_FD_59108 | JGI IMG/M metagenome (GOLD analysis project Ga0065721, IMG submission 59108) | Mesophilic microbial community from rice straw/compost enrichment Sample: eDNA_1 v2 (version 2) | ecosystem: Engineered > Solid waste > Grass > Composting > Bioreactor | place: USA...
TGCTACGCAAGCCGGAAGCACCGCCACAACCGGGAGCGACACCGGCTCCTGCTGCCGATTACAATCAGGCGTTGATGTATTTCAGCCCGGAACAGTTCAAGGTGGTGGATGCCGCCTGTGAGCGGATTTTCCCGGAAGACGAGCTTGGACCGGGCGCAAAGGCACTTGGTGCAGCCTACTTCATCGATCACCAGCTTGCGGGCGATTGGGGCTTCAACTCTCGTGAGTACATGCAAGGTCCGTTTTATTCGGGAGAGGTGACCCAAGGCTACCAGGGAAGGTTGAAGCGGCGGGAGATTTTCGACATCGGCATTCAGGAGCTGAACAACTACAGCCAAGCTACGCATGGCAAGCGCTTTTACGAGATTACGGCTGAGCAGCAGGATGCCGTGTTGAAGGCTTTTGAAAAGGACGATGTCAAACTGACGACGATTTCGGCCAGCGCCTTCTTCAAAATGCTGCGAGCCAGCACCATCGAAGGCATATACTCAGACCCGCTGTACGGCGGCAATAAAAATATGGATGGCTGGCGATTGAAAAATTACCCAGGCAATCAAATGGCCTACACACAAATCATCGAACAAGACAAATTCGTGAAGATGGAGCCGCTCAGCTTGCGGGATCATCAACACTGACAGACGGGGTGAAGCATATGGCCAGAAAACTGCCCAAAGTGGATGTGGTAATCGTCGGTGTGGGCTGGGGCGGGGGCGTGATCGCTTCGGAGCTGACGAGGCAAGGGCTGACGGTCGTCGGACTGGAGCGCGGCAAAGAGCGGAAAACAGAAGACTATTTCATGGTGCACGATGAACTGCGCTACGCGCTTCGCTATGAAATGATGCAGGATTTGTCCAAGGAAACGATCACCTTCCGCAGCAATCCGAACGTGCGGGCGCTGCCGATGCGCTCATACGGTTCTTTTTTGCTGGGAACAGGGCTTGGCGGCTCGGGCGTTCACTGGAATGGCCACACGTTCCGGTTTTTGCCGTATGATTTCGAGATTCACAGCAAGACAGTCGAGCGCTACGGGCAAAAGAAAATTCCCGAGGGCATGACGATTCAGGATTGGGGAATCACTTACGACCAGCTGGAGCCTTACTTTGACAAGTTCGAGCGGATGGCGGGCATATCGGGTTCGGAAAATCCGCTTGGCGGCAAACGTTCCCAGCCTTATCCGACGCCGCCGATGAAAAGCACGCCCAGCATGAAGATGTTCGAGGAAGCGGCGAAAAAGCTGAACTTGCATCCTTATCCGCTCCCGTCCGCGAATTTGTCAGAGGCGTACACGAATCCGGACGGAATTTCCCGGGCTGCCTGTCAATATTGCGGCTACTGCGAGCGTTTTGGGTGTGAGTACGGGGCAAAAGCAGACCCGGTTGTCACGGTTATTCCTGTGGCGAAGAAGACAGGGAAGTTCGAAATCCGCACCCATTCCCACGTGCGCCGCATTTTACATACGGGCAACAAAGCTACAGGTGTGCTGTACACGGACGTGACGACTGGAGAAGAAATTGAACAGCCTGCTGACATCGTCGTGTTGACGAGCTACGTGTTCAACAATTCGCGTTTGCTGCTGATGTCCAAGCTGGGGCGACCGTACGATCCGACTACGGGCAAAGGCGTGATTGGAAAAAACTACTGCTACCAGGTTATGAAAGGCGGAGCCACGGGCTTTTTCGAGGAAAAGGAGTTCAACAATTACGCTGGTGCCGGCTCGCTCGGCATGGTGCTCGATGACTACAACGGCGACAACTTTGACCACTCCAGCCTGAATTTCATTCATGGCGCCAACATTAGCGTCTCCCAGTACGGGCAACGTCCGATCGCCAACAATACGGTTCCGGAAGGCACGCCAAGCTGGGGCAAGGAATTTAAGGCAGCCTCGCTCAAATACGCCAACCGCACGATCAACGTCGGAGCGCAAGGGGCCTCCATGCCGTTCCGTTACCATTTTCTCGATCTCGATCCGACGTACAAAGATGCGTTCGGAGATCCGCTGATCCGCATTACGTTCGACTTCGAGGAGCAGGACAGGCAGTTGGCTGCTTTTTTGTCCGACAAATGCGGGGACATTCTCAAGGAAATGGGCGCCAACAAAATCGAGGTGCGCGGCAAGCTTGGCCCTTACGACATTACCCCGTACCAATCCACGCATAATACAGGCGGAGTGATCATGGGGGCATCGCCGGAAACTTCGGCGGTCAACAACTACTTGCAAATGTGGGACGCGGAAAATGTGTTTGTCGTCGGCGCATCGTCTTTTGCTCACAACAGCGGCTACAATCCGACGGGCACGATGGGGGCGCTGTCGTACCGGGCAGCCGAGGGCATTTTGAAGTATCGGCAGAGTGGTGGCGGCATGCTGGTGTAGCTGTATTTTGTTACGATTGCAAAATGGATTTAGCGAATTTGCGAAAAGCCGTCGGTTTATATGACGGCTTTTTTTCGTATAGAAGCAAAACCTTTTCGCGAAAATGAGAAAATGCGTGAGCCGTAAAAGCGAGAATATCGCGGTTTCATGCGGTTTTTTCGTTGGCACGCTCCTTGCTATTACGATTTGCTAGTGATGAGCGAGAGGATCGCCAAAAGGAGAGACAATGATGAAAACGAACAACTGGAAGCTGGACACTGCTATTATTCATACGGCTCAAGAGCCTTGCCCGAAAACGGGGGCGGTCACGGCAGCTGTCGTGCCTGCGGTCGCTTATGCGTTTCCCGATGCGGATTCCGCTGCTGCCTGCGTGGCCGGGGAGCGGGGCGGAACGTATTACGGCAGGTACGGCAATCCGACGATCGAGACGTTGGAGCAAAAAATTGCAGCGTTGGAAAACGGGGAGGCGGCTTTGGGCGTATCCAGCGGAATGGCAGCGATCTCCGGGGCGCTGCTTGCCTTTTTGCAGCAAGGCGACCATGTGGTGTGTACGCGGGATGTATACGGAGGCAGCTACAAGTTTCTTACTACAATGGGGCCGCGTTACGGCATTGCGACCGATTTCGTCGATTGTACCGATTTGCAGGCAGTGGAGCGGGCTTTCCGGGCCAACACCCGCGTGCTTTACATCGAGACGCCTTCCAACCCGTGCCTGACAGTCCTCGATATCGCGGGATTGTCCCGTTTGGCGCACGCACGAGGCATCGTCGTGATTGTCGACAATACGTTCATGACGCCTTATCTCCAGCGGCCGTTGGAGCTGGGAGCCGATGTGGTTGTCCATAGCGCGACCAAATATTTGAACGGGCATGGGGACGTTATCGCCGGGTTTATTGTCGCGAACAAAGAGCAAATACAGTTCATGCGCAAAAACATCATGGGCGATCTGGGGCAAAACTTGAACGCATGGGACGCCTTCCTGATTTTGCGCGGATTGAAGACGTTGGGCCTGCGCGTCCGCCAACATTGCCAAAATGCGCAAGTTGTAGCGGAATACTTGGAAAAGCACCCGGCGATCGCGCACGTCTACTACCCTGGACTGGAATCCCATCCGCAGCATGAGCTGGCGAAGCGGCAAATGGCGGGGATGGGCGGAATCGTTTCCTTCGAGGTCAAGGGAGGGTATGACGCCGCCAAATCTTTCATTAACGCGCTGCGTCTCGCTATGATATCGTTTAGCTTAGGAGACCCGGAAACACTCGTGCAGCATCCCGCGTCGATGACTCATGCTTCCATTCCGGTGGAGGATCGTCTGAAGTTCAACATTACAGACGGTTTGATTCGCCTTTCAACCGGGCTGGAGGATGCGACGGACATCATTGCTGATCTGGAGCAGGCGCTACGCTGCGTCCCTGTGGCGGAGGCTGCTGCGAGAGGGTAAGGAACGTGACAGGCAGGAGGATCGACCATGACCGAATTTTCCCGGATAGAGAAATTCATCCAATCATACGCAGACAATATTTCCAAGGTACTGGGGCTGGATGTCACCATTCTGGATGAACAAGGGATTCGGGTGAGCGGCACAGGCTACTATTCGGATTTGATCGGGCTGCCTGCGCCGGAAGGATCGTTTTTCCGGATGATTTTGCAGACTGGACAGCCAGGCATGATTTTTGACATGAAAAAGAACGACTCCCAGTGCATGAACTGCAAATTTTTGCAGCAATGCAGGGAGCTTGCAACAATCGGCTTCCCGGTACACAAGCGGGAAAAGACGGTCGGGGTCATCGGCATCATCGGCTTTTCGCCTGAGCAAAAGGAAAAGATGCTGCACCACTCGGAAAAGTGGATGCCGTTTTTGCAGCACACGAGTTCGCTGATCGAACACAAGCTGCTGGAACTGGATGCCGAACGGGAAAAAGGCTGCAACATCCAGGAGGAAATGCCGCAGGCAGTCGTCAAGCCCGTGTACTTCGCCCAGCTGATCGGGGCAGATACAGGCTTGCGGGATGTGATCGCCAAGGCGAAGAAGGTGGCGGGCAGCATCTCTACTGTTTTGTTGCGCGGAGAGAGCGGTACGGGCAAAGAATTGCTGGCAAAAGCGATTCACAGCGAGGGGCCGCGCAGCAGACAGCCGTTCGTCGCAATCAATTGCGCGGCGATTCCCGAAACGCTGCTGGAGAGCGAGCTGTTCGGCTATGAGGGCGGAGCGTTTACAGGCTCTCGCCGCGAAGGAAAGCCGGGAAAATTCGAGCTGGCGCACAAAGGCACGATCTTCCTCGACGAGGTCGGGGATATCCCGCTGTCTTTGCAGCCCAAGCTTTTGCGTGTTCTCCAGGAAAAGACAGTAGAGCGGGTCGGAGGCGTGAAGACGCTGGAGATCGACGTCAGGGTCATCGCGGCGACTCACAAAGATTTGGAGAGCATGGTCAAGGAAGGGACGTTCCGCGAAGATTTATACTATCGGCTGAATGTCATCCCGCTTCGCCTGAAGCCGTTGCGCGAGCGCCGGGAAGATATCCCGCTGTACTTGCAGCATTTTTTGCATCGGTACGGGACACTTTTGCAAAAGGGCAGGCTGGAGCTTGACGCTTCGCTCGTTCACAGGCTTGCCGCATACGATTGGCCGGGAAACATCCGGCAATTGGAAAACGCCGTGGAATATATGGTCAACATGGCGGATGGATCGCTGATTGACCATGAGAGTTTGCCGGAATATTTGCTTGCGGAGGAAGCGACGGGGCGAGCAGATGAGGCGGGGGCGGGGCTGGAACAGCTTTTGGCTGATTATGAGCGCTCTGTTCTGAAAAAATATTTGGCGAGCAGCGCGTACCGTCAAGACAAAGCGGCGATTGCCAGCGAGCTGCAAATCAGTCTTTCTACCTTGTACCGGAAGATGGAAAAGTACAACCTTGATATATAAAACAAGCCTCTGTTTCGAGATGTTTTCTGCGAAACGAGGCTTGTTTATGTCGGGCAGGCAGTTAGACTTGCTGCTGCTCCGGGTGTTTGATCGCTTTCAGTTCGTAATGGCCGCTTTTGGAGCTGATGATGAACTCGGGACGCTTTTGCTCGCGCGCTTTGCGGTGTCCTTCGAGATGCGGCTCGCTCAATTCCCACTGTTTCCAAGCTTCTTTCGACTCCCAGCGAATCATGACCACGACTTCTTCTTCGTCTTTGCGCGGCTTTTGCACGAAAATGCTCAAGTCCACAAAGCCCGGAGCTTTTTCTACCACGCCTGGTTCGCTGAAGCTTTTGACGATTTCATCGGAGAAGCCTTCCTGTACCACGTATGTTTTGATTTCGACCATCATGAGCCAAACACCCTTCCACTGATTGATTGCTGTCTTTACTCATCGTATGGAGAGTGATTTTCAAAGTCAATCGAAAGTTGTCCAGTTACTGGAAAGCAAAAAGACAGCGGCTCCCCTACAGGCCGCTGTCCTTCGTTGTTTATATAAAAGAATAAGTGCATGCTTACAGCAACGACTTCACTTCTCCGGTATTCGGGTTCACGACGAACCATCCGTACGTGCTGGTGTAGCTGTCTCCGGACTGGAAATTGTTTACTACAGTTTGGTACACTTGAATGACATAGTGCCCTTTTTCGTCATCGTGGTCATATTCGACTACGTGTGTAGGTGTAAGGCTGCCTGCATATTTCTTTTTGACCAGTTCAACCGCTTCCATTTTCGAGTACATTTTGGCAACTGGCAGTTTACCGATAAAAATCGATTTCGTTTTGGCATCGTAAATGACTGGCTTGTTCAAGTTTTCTGCCACGAAACGAATCGGTACGTACACAGAGTTTTTGTACATGATACCTTGGACGTCGCTGCTCGGAGACTTTGGCACGCCTTCGAAGTAGTAAGTAAAAGGCGTATTTGTGCCTTCAGCCACATCCGGATAAGCTGGAGCCGCGATTGCGATTCCGGAAAAGAGTGCCGAGCCGACGATAATTCCCCCAAAAAATGATTTCAAGTCCCATTTCATGTCGAAAAACCTCTCCCTTTGTCTAAATCTTCCCAGAAAACATTATGTCAAAGATCATGGGAGAAAAGCTATCAAACGAGGGTAATAGGAAACATAGACTACGAATGGGAGAAAAGGTAGGACTAGCCGCGCCTGGTCCCAGACGGACAAACAGGTTGAAACGATGATTCAGTGAAAGGTCACTTTGTGGTAAGGTAATAGAAAGATTAGCGGATAAGGTGAGGAAAATGGCTATTTTGCAAAATGACTGGGCTCCCGTATTGGCTGGGGAGTTCGAGAAACCGTATTACTTGAAGCTCCGTCAGACTTTGAAGGAAGAATATCAGACACAGACCATTTACCCGGATATGTATCACATTTTTACAGCGCTTCATCTGACCAGCTACGAACAGGCCAAAGTAGTAATTTTGGGACAAGACCCTTATCACGGGCCGGGACAGGCCCATGGCTTGAGCTTCTCGGTCAAGCCGGGAATCAAACCGCCGCCATCTCTCGTGAATATTTACAAAGAGTTGCAAAGCGATTTGAATTGCGCCATTCCTGAGCATGGCTACTTGAGCCATTGGGCCAAGCAGGGAGTCATGATGTTGAACACGGTGCTGACGGTGCGGGCGAGCAATCCAAATTCGCACAAAGGCATCGGCTGGGAGACGTTTACCGACCAAATCATTCATTTGCTGAATGAGCGCGAAAAGCCGCTTGTGTTCATCCTGTGGGGAAAACACGCGCAAGAGAAGGCGGCCTTCATCGACCAAAAGAAACATTGCATCATCGCTTCGCCGCATCCAAGTCCGTTTTCGGCCAATCGCGGATTTTTCGGAAGCCGACCGTTTTCCCGGGCCAATGCGTTTCTGCGCTCGCAGGGAATGGAAGAGATCGATTGGCAATTGCCGATGCATGTAGAGGAAGAAGAATAAATGGGAAAAGGATCTGTGCCGCTCGCTTGCAACGAACGGCGCAGATCCTTTTTGCTATGGCTCAGTCTTTGCTTTTGATCACGAGCAGTTGGCCTGTGCGTACATCAATCGTCCCGGTTTGTTCTACCAGTATGTTGCTGATGCCGAGCGTGTCGCCGATTCGCAGCGTGGCGTCTTCCAGCGGGTACATGAATCCGCGCAGAGTAATTCCGGTGACTTCCATCGTCAAAGGCAGCAGGGAAACGTGGGTAAATTGGTCCTGCGAAAGCTGGCAGTGGCTGTTGACCAGGCGGATTTCATTGCGTTCATCGACAATGCGGCAGGAAACCCCTGCCTGCAAGCTTTTGCCAAGCAGATGGACATTGGCGAGAGTGTGGTCGAAGCGGGAGCCGAGCACTCCGAGCAAGACAATTTCCCGGGGCTTTTGCCCGATGGCCCAGGTCAGCGCCATTTCGGTGTCCGTCAAATCTTTCATGACGGGATCGCAAGCGGAGACATCCAGACTGTGGCGTTCGATTTCCGCCATCTCTTCCGCGGTGACCGAATCGAAGTCGCCGATTGACAAGCGTGGCGACAGGCCGTTGCGAACGAGAAACAGCGCGCCGCGATCCACGCCTACGAGCCAGTCGCCTTCGCGTATGTAACGGATGGCCCAGTCACCCAGATTTCCGCCTGCGAAAAGTAGGATGCGTGTAGTGTTCATGCAGTCAGTGGCCACCTTTTACTCTGAAGTAGGAGAGCGAAATGCACTTTGACAAGCGAGCCGATAGCCTGCCGCGAGCTTTTTGTCCAGCTTCTCGTGTTCCTGCCGGGTCGGAGCGGTGAGCAAGTCGTTGCCTGATACGACCAGGACGCTGCATTTTCCGCAATACCCTTGCTGGCATTTGTAAGAGAGCGATTGTCCCTGCGTCTGTGCGGCTTGCAGCAGCGTCTGACAGGGAGCTTGCCCGATTGTGAATGTTCGAGAGTTTTGCTTGATCTGCACCTGCTTGTGTCGTGCTTTTGCCGTCGGGATTGGTCTGTTTTGCTTGTTTGGCTTGGCAAAAACCCGGCTGTCTGCTTGTTTGCCCAACTCAGGCAAGTTGGTGTGAACAGGAGTGTAGACAGGTTGCTGTACGGGAGAGCGTCCGGCGATCAAAGAACCGACAGTAAGCTGTTTGCGCATAGGAACCTCCCCGGTAAGTGATTTTTTCCATCTTACCATGTGCGAAGCGGGAGTGACAAAAAGAGATGTTGTGTTGTGTGTAAAAGATTGAATTTTTAGGCATTTTCGATTAAAATAATTTTATCGAAAAAATCATGGAAGGTGATGGCATGATTACCATCAAGCGAATGAGCGACTGTACGTTTGCCGAGGTGACAAAAGCTTGGAACAGAGGTTTTGAAGGTTATTTCGTTTCGATTGTGATGACGGAAGAGATGCTGGTGCAGCGTTTGGGGAACGAAGGGTATGTCATGGGCTTGTCTGTCGTCGCGTTTGATGGAGAAGAGCCGATTGGCCTGGTGGCAAGCGGACTGAGAACGATCGGCGGGAAAAAAGTCGCCTGGAACGGCGGGACGGGTGTCGCTACCGAATATCGCCGTCAAGGAGTGGGGCGGCAGTTGATTGATGCGACGCTTGAGCTGTACAAGGAAGCTGGCGTGCAGGTGGCTACCTTGGAGGCGATGAGCCAAAACAGCAAGGCGATAGCCCTGTATGAGCAAAAAGGGTACGAGGTGGTTGACCGCCTCTTGTTCTGGCAACGAATCGGCCCGCTGCCTGAGCATGCATTTGGTGGGTCGACCAAGCCAGAGTATCGGATCAGGCCGATTGTCACTCAGGAAGTGACTGCGCTGCCGTTCTACGACGGAGATGTCGCCTGGCAAAATCAATGGCAAAGCTTGCGGGACGCACAGGCAGTAATGGTCGAAGACGGAGCGGGGCAGGCGGTCGGGTACGCCTTGTACAAAAGCATGGTAAATGAAGCGGGACAAGTGAGCAACATCGTTTTGCGCCAATGTGTGGCTCAGCCGGGCCACAGCGATGCCCGCAACATTTTGAGCGCCGCTCTCGCCCGCGTGTACGCGCCATACGCATCGGACTGCAAGCGGTCGACCTTCAACTTGCGCGCCTCTGAAGGCTTGCTGCTGGAAATTTTGGAGTCGGCAGGCTTCGGGCCATCGGAAACCGAGCAGGTGTACATGGTCAAGCAGATGGAGACGGCGCAAGAATAACAGCTTGATCGGATTCCGCAATCGCTGATTGGCTTATTGCTGGCAATGGGTGCAGAAAAAAACTTTTCGCGAGGATAGCTCGTCTTTTACGATTGGCCGTCCGCAACGCAGGCATGGCTCTCCGCCGCGATCGTACACTTGGCAACGCTCGTCGAACCCGCCTGTCAACTCGTCGGTGCGATACAACGGCTGTTCCATGTAACCGCCAAAACGAATCGCTTCTGCAAGCACTTCCTGCATGGAATGATAGAGAGTGGCTCGCTCTGGCGCAGTCAGTTCGGGGATGCGGCGCGTAGGCAGTATGCGCGCGTGAAAGCAAATTTCGTCGGAATAGCAGTTGCCGATGCCTGCGATCCAGTGTTGGTCGACCATGGCTGTTTTTAAAACTCCGCGCTTTTCTTCCAGCAGCTTTTCAAAGTGGGTCAGCGTGAACTCCGGGTTGAGCGGTTCTGGGCCGAGCGGGGCCAGCTTTTCGTCGATCTGATCGGGAGTGAGCAGGTGCAAGTAACCGAGCCGCAATCCGTGAAAATACAGCACTCGTTCTCCCAAAAAGACAGTTACCTGGGCAGTCCGAGCGAGCTTGTCCTCGGCTGTACCCAAGTAGAGAAAACCGCCCAGCATCAGGTGAAGCAGCAGGACGTGGCCGCTTTGCAAGTGAAACAAGAGATGCTTGCCGCGCCGCTCGATAAGCGTCAGGCGATTGTTTTGCAAAAGCTGTCCGAACTGTGCCGGGGGCAGATTGATGGTTTTTTCCCGCTGGACGGCTGTTGAGGTGATGACCGCACCGCAGATTTGCTCATGGAGCAGCCTGCGGTACGTTTCCATTTCAGGCAATTCCGGCATGACGATTTCTCCTTTCTCTATAAAGCTGCATTCTATTATGATTTCCAGATCGGATAGCCGGCATGCCCAGCCCGTTGTTTTTATGGCGACGGGTCTTTTCGTATTGTTTTTGCACAAGATTACCAACGATATTGCCAAATCGGGTAATATAGTATAAGGGTAAGCCCCAAAGCAATATGGACGGACAGGAGATTACATATGCAAAAAGTAGAATTGATCGCTACGGCGACTTTTGGATTGGAATCGGTAGTAGCTGAGGAAGTAAAAGCGCTCGGCTATGGCCCGGTTCAGGTAGAAAACGGGAAGGTGACGTTTTCCGCAGACATTTCTGCGATTCCCCGCACAAATTTGTGGTTACGAACTGCCGACCGGGTGCGTCTAAAAATCGGGGAGTTCAAGGCGACTACATTTGACGAGCTGTTTGAACAAACAAAAGCTTTGCCATGGGCGGATTGGATCACGGAGGATGCAACGTTTCCCGTAGAAGGAAAGTCAGTCAAGTCGACTTTGTTCAGTGTTCCCGACTGCCAGGCTATCGTGAAAAAAGCGGTCGTGGAAAGTCTGAAAAAGACGTACAAGTGCGAGTGGTTTGAGGAAAAAGGGCCGCTGTACAAAATCGAAGTGGCTCTGCTCAAAGACGTGGCGACGCTGACTATCGACACATCAGGCCCGGGTTTGCACAAGCGTGGCTATCGCGAATTGATCGGTACAGCCCCGTTGAAGGAAACGATGGCGGCGGCGATGATCATGCTGTCTCGCTGGAAGCCGGATCGCGTCTTCATGGACCCGTTTTGCGGCTCAGGGACGATTCCGATCGAAGCAGCGCTCATCGGACAAAACATCGCACCGGGAATGAACCGGGAATTTGTCTCGGAAGCGTGGCCGATCATTCCGAAAACAGCCTGGAGAGAGGCGCGGGCTGAGACGCATGACTTGGCCAGATACGATCAGAAGCTGGAGATTATCGGCACCGACATGGACGATGAGATCCTGAAGGTGGCACGCCGCAATGCAGCAGAGGCGGGCGTGGATGAATCGATCCATTTTCAGCGCATGGATGTCCGCGATGTACGGACGAAGCGGAAATACGGCTATCTGATTTGCAATCCGCCGTACGGGGAGCGCTTGGGAGAGTGGAAACAGGTCAGCAAGATGTACGGGGAAATGGGGAAAACTTTTGCCGCCATGGATACATGGTCTTTTTACGTCATCACTTCCGATGAGCTGTTTGAGGAGCACTTCGGGCGCAAGGCGAGCAAAAAGCGCAAGCTCTACAACGGAAACATCAAGGTGGACTACTATCAGTTCTTTGGCCCCAAGCCGCCGCGCCAGCCGATGATTTCCCCGACAGAGTAGACAGAGCAAGCCGTGTAAAAGGGGCGTATTGGAGGAGAACGTTGTAATGAGAAAGAGAAAATTCGGGAGCAAAGTGCTCTCCGCCTGTTTGTTGCTGTCGACCTTGCTCGTGCAGGCTGTTCCGCCGCTGTATGCGAAAAGCGAGCCGGAGCAGGCGGCACAGCCCGGGAAAACAGCGCAAGAAACTGTGGAATTTACCGATTTGGGCAACAGCTATGCGAAAAAAGCCGTCACGCGACTGGCAGGGCTGCAGCTGATCAACGGGCAGGGAGACGGGCGCTTTTATCCGAAAAATACGATGTCGCGCCAAGATATCGCCGTATTGCTGACAAAAGTGGTGGGCCTTCAGCCAGCGGAGATTGAGCAGGCTGTTTTTGCCGACGTGCCAAAAGAAAGTCCGTATGCCTCATTTGTTTACGGACTCGCTGACCTCGGCGTGATCAACGGCAGAAGCGATCAGACGCTTGGCGGAGCTGACCCGCTTACCCGGCAAGACCTGGCCGTAATTTTGGCGAGACTGATGAAGGTCAGCGGCCTCCCCAAAGCCGCGTCGCAAAATATCGTGTACAGCGACGCCGCCCAGATCGCCGACTACGCCAAGGCGGCAGTCGAGGAAGTAAGCAATCAACGCTGGATGCAAGGGGCACAAGGCAAGTTCAATCCTGCTGGCACTGTTACGCGTGCGGAGGCGGCAGTCATTGCGGAGCGCGTGCTCGATGCGCGCTATCAGCAGGCTGAGCAGGTTGATTTCACGCTGGGCAAGAGCCAACTGAGCTTGCTGGCGGGGACGAGCGAGCAGTTGGAGGTCAAGCAGGCAAAAGGAGACAAGCTGCCTTTTACCCCGATCTTTGCTTTTGACCGCCCTGAGCTGGGCACGGTACTGGCAGATGGAACATTCGTTGCCGGGCCGACTCCCGGAAAAGGGAATCTGACGGTAACAGTCGGCTATAAGACCGTAACCGTTCCGATAGAGATCAAGGACGCAGGCAAGCCGCCTGTCACAACAGAAGAGCAGCCAAAAGGAACGGAGCCTGCGACTTCTGCGGCAGACAGCAACAGCGCGAAAACAGAAGAGGGCAAGGATGCAACAGCCGATCCGAAAACATCTGCATCTACAGAGACGACATCGCCAGCGACTGGTGCCGATGCAGCACAATCAACGGGAGAAGAGGAGGCAGCGGACAAGCCGGCTGAGCAGGACGACCTCGTCAATGTCGCTCCGGGCAGCTTCACATCTGTAGCTACTTTCGGAACGCCAGACTCGTATTTTCAGCAGGTGGAAAAGCAATATCCGGGGCCTGTAGGCGGATTGGTCGCCCCTTCCGAAGAGTGGACAGGGTACAATCGCCAGTTCGGCCGCAAGGTGACGGTCGCGCTTCAGGAAGCAAAGCCGTTGGAACGCGTATCTTTGACATTCAAACAGCAAAAAACATCTGGCATCTTGATGCCGGAATACATGGAAGTAGAAGTATCCCGTGACGGCAAAGCGTGGTCGTACGCCGGAAGGGCTGTCCACGATGTGCCTGCTGCGGAAACTCAGCTTGTCTTGCGCACGCTGTCCGTGAGCTTGCCTGATGTGAACGCGCGTTATGTCCGGGTATCGTTCCCGGTATCCGTGTTCGTTTTTGCCCGCCAACTGGAAGTATGGGCGAGTGGCGCAAGCGATTGGCAAGGGGGAGCGGTCCTGTTGCCACCGCCAAGCCCGGCAAAAGGAACAGGCGAACAAAACACAAGACGCCGTGTAGAAAACATGCTGCTCGCTTATTCCGGGGGATACGGAGAGCTTGGAACGTGGACGAAGGAAGATTTTCTGCCAATGGTAGGTTATCGTACGGCTGACGGCTACATGCGTGACCAGATGTTCGACACGATCCTTTTCCTGCCGTATCAGGACATGCCTGTCACGAAAGACGGATGGCGCAGCTATATGAACGACCTGTTCGGCACAGGCAAGCAGCTCGACGCACTGAACCAGGCGATGCGGGAGTACAATCGCCTGCGCGGCACGCTGTACACGACGCCGACCCAGGAAAACGTCGTGCTCGCCCTGCCGTATCCGAACGCGAATCAAAAGGACTTTGGCAAAATCGCCGACAACAAGCCCTCGCTTTCGTTCAATCCTGCGGGCATCGGGGAAGAACAGGCGTATTTGAACCGCAAAGCGGCGTTGGAGTGGTACTTCCAGGAGCTGCAAAAGCGCTGGAATAAGGAAGGCTACGCTTACTTGAAGCTGGAGGGCATCTACTGGTTCCACGAGTTGATCGAGGATAGTGCTCCAAAAGAGCGCGCGCTTATTCGCGACATGGCGAGCATGGTTCACAACGAAGCTCTGCGCTTCTACTGGATTCCTTACTTCGGGGCGCCAGGCGTGGCAGAGTGGAAGTCGCTGGCTTTCGACTACGCATTTTTGCAGCCGAATTTCTACAGTGACAAACCAGTGCCGCTCGACCGGATCGAAAGCGTGCTGGATGTGGTCAACAAGTATGGCATGGGCGTAGAGATCGAAGGGGATCGGAAAATGTACAACGATCCGAAATTTTATCAGACCTACTACAACCAGCTCGTCGCTGCCCACAAGCTGGGGATGGACAAAAACAACATCCACGCCTATTACTACGGCTCCAAAACATTGCTTGATTCCGTAAAAAGCACAGACCCAGTCAAGCGCGCCATCTATGATGACACGTACAAGTGGATGCGCGGACGTTTTGACCGGGAAGAGTATTTTGAAGCCAACGAGTTGCCATAGCCGTCCAGAAAAAAGAGTCTGTTTCCCTGCGAGAACGGGAGACAGACTCTTTTTCCATAAGGCAAAGCTTGCTACACAAAAGAGGAAGGCAAAGTGTGTACATTTTGCTGGTAGAGCGCAACCAGGTCGCGCAATAGCGGCTCTCTCATGGCATACAGCCTCGGACACGGATGATAGTAGTCCTGGCCGTTGGAACAGCGTTTTCCAAAAGCAGGCACGCTGGCCGAGGCGATTTGCTTTTGCCACATGGCTTTTAGTGCGGAAAAATGAGGCCGCGATTTTCTTTGCAAGCAACCCCATCCGAGCATGATCCACGGCTGCTTTCGCAGTTCTTCTCTGGAAGCGAGCTGTGCTTCCAATGTAGTTTCGCCATTCTCCACGAGCTGCTCGAAGCAGGCGATAGCGTCAGAAGCGGACGGGTTTTGCAAGGAAAACAAGTTGAATATATAAAATCTCCCTTCCAGCGGGCGGTTCTGGTAAATCGCTTCCGTAAAGCGAACCAACTGCTGCATGGTCGGGTCGAGAGTGACCTGGCCCATGATGCTTCGGCCAGCGGCGGGCCTTGCCTGGAAAAGAGCCGCCGACCCCGGATTGAGCAACAGAGCACTGCCCAGCGAGCGGGTGACGGAGGCGGGCCCCCATTGAATATAAGTCGAAGTGCGGTAGTTTCGGCCGCGCTCTTCCCGGAAAGTGGCGAATGCTTTAGGCTTAGGCTGATTCATGCTTGCTCCCTCCTCGCAAAGCGTTTCTACTAATCACTATATGCGAGAGAGGGGCTTCTATTACGGCTAGTTCGTCTCTTTGGACGGGATCATGCGGAACAGGACGACGTACAAGTAGGCACTGACCAACGTAAACGCGAAGATCACGCTGAACACGCTGAGTGGCGAGAGCCATTGTGACAGTCCGATTGTAATCGGGGCAATAAAGCGCCCGATCGAAAATTGGAGCGAAGAAGCGCCCATGTACTGTCCGCGCGCGTCCTCCGGCGAATATTTGCTGATGAAGCTTTGTGCCACCGGGGTGCGGATCAGCTCTCCCAAGGTGAGCACGCCCATACAGACGAACAAGAGCCAAATGTTTGTTGTAAACGCCATGAAAAACATGCCGAAGCCGTACAGGATCGAGGAGACAACGAGACTGTTGCGGTCGCTCCAGTGCGCGAACCAGCGTGTGACTGGCAGTGTGAACAGGACGACGAGCAGACCGTTTAACCCCATCAGCCAGCCAAAAGCGCTCGTGCCGCCGACAGTCAGCTTCCAGTCTTTCCAGGTAAACAGCGTTTGGTCAAAGACGTGTTCTTTGATGTACAGCGCCATGTACATGTCGAGCTGCATAAAGGAGATGGCGACCAAAATCCCGGCACCGATGTACAGGGCAAAGACTTTATCCCGGAAAATGACCGCGTAGCTTTTGAATTGCTGGGCCAGCGAGAAGCGTTCCTTGGCTTTTTCCTGGCGAATGTGATCAGGCAGCGTCTCTTTGATCAGGAAAAAGATCGCGAGCCCGAACAGCAGCTCGATGACCGTACAGGCGAGCAGCAGCTCATGACGGTAATGCACGAAAAAGAAGGAGCCGAGGACAGGGCCGGCTACTACCCCGATGTTCATGGCTGTGTAGAAGGTGGCGAAGACAATTCGCCTGTTTTCTTCTGTCGTCAGGTCGGCAACCATGGCAGAGCTGGCAGGCCAGTAAAGCGCGCCTGCAATCCCGATGCCGATAAAAGCGATGTAGTCCACCCAAGGCGAAGGCGAGAAGGCAAACAGGGCAAACATCGACGTCGAGGCAAAGATGGAGAGCAGCATGGTAAATCGCCGCCCGACGCGGTCAGCCAAATAGCCGCCGAACAGATTGGACAGCATCCCGAGCAGCGGGGGCACCATCAACAGCAGCCCGGCGACGTCTTTGCCGAATGTGTCACTGAAGTACAAAGCCATAAACGGAAAGTACATCCAGAAAAAAGTATGAGTGATCAGTTCGCCAAACAGGCGGACTTTCAAGTTCAAATCCCACGCACGCCATTGCATGACACAAATTCCTCCATTCATTGTTCCGTTCAAATTGCAGGCAGGTGCCGTGACCGCGCTTTTTTTCCGAAAAAGAAAAGCGGCTGCTCTTTTTGGCTAAACCTCCCGATGCACGGCTTTTTCACGACTTGGCACACACGTACGAACAGCGAGGGATAGGATGTTTTCCACAACAAAAAGCGCAAACGGAGCCAGAGCCAGTGCTCTTTTCCGCTTGCGCTTGATCGAACGATACAAGGGTGGTAGGTAAGCCGAAAAACCGGGGAACCAAATAGGCTTTGCACCTGTAAAGAAGGGTACAAAAAACCAAAGGCTCGCACCATATATCGGCACCCGCCAATCTGATCGGGAAAAAGACGGAAGCGGTTCAGGCATCCTGCAGTTTCTAACGATAGGTAGGGTCGGTAAGAGGCAGCGGCCTCTTATCAAAAGGCCCCACCTAAGCGAGAAAAACTACATAAGACACCATGAACTCAACTCCCGTCTTTCAAAATATTTGAACAGGTAAACTCTTGTTGACTAGGATACTCTACGAAAATGATTTTAGGCAAGAGAAATTTTCGCTTTTTTTGGAATTGTACCAAACGGGTCGTTTTTTGACCCGCTTGAGCTGTTCCGATGATATGATAAGCACGAAGCTGAAAACGAAGTCGGCGCGTAATTGAAAAAGTTTCGCTCATTCGGTAAAATATTTTTTATAGGAATCGCGATAAGGGGGAGATTGCATGTTGGATACTCGAATTGTCAAGCTGGCGGAGAACTTGCTCAGCCATTCCGTGCGATTGGAGGAGAAGGAGACGCTGTTGATTGAAGTGCGCGGCGAGGGGCACGCTTTGGCCAAAGAACTGGTCAAGCAAGCGTACGCCAAGGGAGCCTATCCGTTTGTCCGGGTATTGGACCCGCAAATCCAGCGCGAGCTGATGATGGGAGCAAGTGCGGACCGTGCCGCTCATTTGGCAAAATGGGAAGAGCCGATGTTCAAAGATCTCGATACGTACATCGTGATCAATGGCCCGTCCAATGACAGCGAAATGGCAGATGTTCCGGTTGAGCGCCGCCGTGCCCACCAAAGCGTCATGCAAGAGTTGAACGATTACCTCGTAACGAATGTTCGCTGGACGCTGCTCAACTACCCGACGACAGCGATGGCCCAAAGCGCCAATATGTCGACGGAAGCTTTCGAGGATTTTTATTTCGATGTGTGCTCCCTTGACTATAAAAAGATGCACGAAGCGTTTCTCCCACTGAAGGAATTGATGGATCGCACGGACAAGGTACGCTTGGTCGGACCGGGAACGGACTTGCGTTTCTCCATCAAGGATATCCCGAACGTCATTTGCTCCGGACTGCGCAACATCCCGGACGGTGAAATCTTCACGGCGCCTGTGCGCGATTCTGTAAACGGCAAAATCACATTCAACACTGCCACAAGCTATATGGGCACGAAGTTTGAAAATGTGAGCCTGACATTCGAGAACGGGAAAATCGTCGAGGCGATCTCCAACAACACGGAGAAGCTCAACCAAATTTTTGACACCGATGAAGGCGCGCGGTATATCGGCGAGTTCGCGATCGGGGTGCATCCGTACATTTTGAATCCGATGAACGACATTTTGTTCGACGAGAAGATTGCGGGCAGCTTCCACTTCACGCCTGGCCGTGCCTACGAAAATGCGGATAACGGCAACCGCAGCCAAATCCACTGGGATATGGTGAACATCCAGCGTCCTGAGTACGGCGGCGGCGAAATCTGGTTTGATGACGTTCTGATCCGCAAAGACGGCCTGTTTGTCCTGCCAGAGCTGCAAGGGCTCAACCCGGAAAATTTGAAAGGCTAACAGCGAGCGGGAAAACCATCGTGCAATCGCATGGTGGTTTTTTTATGCGCGGATTTGGAGTCGCCGTCAGCAGGGAGGAGGGGAATGGGGCGCGGCGGGCGTCCTTTTGTTACAATAGGAAAAAAAGCATGGAACAGAGGGATTAGCCGTGAGTCGCAAAGACTGGATGGAATACATCGTCAAAGAAGAAGACAGCGGAATGAACGTCGAACAAATTGTCCGGCAAAAACTGAGCGTATCGGGACGAATGATGCAACGGCTGACGAGAAGCAAGGGGATTTTGCTCAACCGTAAACAGCCCTTTTTGCAGCGTCAGGTGAAGGTCGGGGATGTGGTCGCTGTTCGCGTAGTCGATCGGCAGGAGCAGGCAGAGCAGTCCTCGCAGCTTTCTGCACCGCCGTTGCCACCTGCCAGCCACGTAGTTCCGGTCGAAATTTTGTATGAAGACGATCATTTGTTGATTGCCAACAAACCCTCGGGTTTGCTGGTGCACCCAACCAAGCCGGAGCATACCGAAACATTGTTACATTCGCTGGCTGAGCGGTTTGCGAAAAACGGGGAGAGTGCGAGCATTCATCCGGTGCACCGTTTGGATAAAGACACATCTGGAGCGATTCTGGTGGCAAAAAGCAGCTACGGTCACCAGCTGGCTGATCGGGTGCTGCGCGAAGGGGGCCTGCACCGCGAATACTTGGCGGTGGTTAGCGGGCAACTGCCGCAGAAAACTGGGACGATTGACGCGCCCATTGGCCGCGATCCGCGCCACCCGAGCAAACGGCGCGTGACGAATGACGGAGATCATGCGGTTACCCATTACGAAGTCAAGCAGGCGTCTGAGGGGATGACGCTTGTCCGGGTCTGGCTGGAGACAGGGCGAACGCATCAGATCCGGGTTCATTTTGCCCACCTCGGTCACCCGCTGGCAGGCGACACGATGTACGGCGGAGCGAGAGGGCTGTTGCGAAGACAGGCTCTGCACGCGGCAAGCCTGCGCTTTTTCCATCCCTTGCTCGAAAAAGAGCTGGTTGTGGAAGCGCCAGTGCCAGCAGATATGAAGCGGCTGATTCAGGCGGAATTTGTCTAGCGAGCTGCTGTATCTCCTGGCAGTTGTCGATGGCATTCAAACGGCAAAGCGCAAAAGCAAGTTGGAACATGGGTGAAAACGAAGCTGGCAGGACTCGCTCTGCCGGTTTTTTTGTCGTACAGAAGAATAGGCAGTTGAACAACGTAACAGTGTTATGTTACATTGATTTTGGAGGTGCTTCACATGGACCCTAATCTCATCTCGAAAAAGGAGCTGCTGGAGCTGACAGGAATATCGTACGGGCAACTGTACCGCTGGAAACGGAAAAACCTGATTCCAGAGGACTGGTTCATCCGGCGCGCCACTTTTACGGGGCAGGAAACTTTTTTCCCGCGTGAGCAGATCATGTCCAGGATCGCCAAAATCATTCACATGAAAGACGATCTGTCTCTGGATGAGCTGGCAGACATGTTCTCCCCTCATTTGGCGGGGACGAAGCTCACTTATGACGAGCTAGTGGAGCGAAACATTGTTTCTGCTAACACATTGGAGTTGTATACGAAGTATCAGGGCAAGCCGGAAGTGTTCTCTTTTGAACAAGTGTTATACGTCTACGTGCTGAATCGGCTGCTGATTACAGGCGAAATGAGTCTGGATGAGAGCGGCGGGCTTTTGCAAGTGCTGTGCGATCACTATCCGAGCTTTGAGGGCAAGCCTTGCGAATTGATTTTTGTGCGAAAAATGGGGATTTCGACGTTTGTGCTGGTGCCTGGTGCTACAGAGGTACACTTTGACAGCGGCGTGAAAATCGTGTCCCGACTGAATTTGGCTGCATGTATCGAAGAGTTGAAAGCAAAAATGTAGCAGAATAGGGGATGAAGGCGATGAACGAAAACAAACCGGATCTCGTCATTCACGGTTCCGTGAATGCATCGGGTGGCGTATATAACAAAGTGGATGTCCAAGGCTTTGGCAAAATCAAAGGGGATGTGGAGTGCGAGACACTGCATTGTGCAGGGCATCTCAGCATTACAGGGAATGTCCGGGGAGCTTCGGCAAAGGTGGAGGGAAACGCGTCGATCAGCGGCAAAGCTGAGCTGGACACGATCGAAGTATACGGTCAGCTCGACGTGAATGGAGACTTGGCTTTTACCAGACTCAAGGTCGATGGAAACACGAAAATCCACGGCAGCATGACGGGAGAAGAAGTGAAAGTGCGCGGGATGCTGAAGACGACAGGTGACTGCGAAGCGGAGGTATTTTCCGCAAAAGGCGCTTTTACAGTCGGAGGCTTGCTGAATGCCGGACGAATTGAAGTTCACTTGCACGGCGGTTGTGAGGCCAAAGAAATGGGCGGGGAGTACATCGAGGTTCGCAAGGCAGGAAGCAGTACGCTCAACAAGCTGTTGAAACACATTTTTAACAGTGCGCTGGCCTTGTCTGTAGATAGCGTGGAGGGCGACGAGATTTATTTGGAATACACGCGTGCCAAGGTCGTTCGCGGAAAAAATGTGGAGATCGGGCCGGGCTGCGAAATCGATCTGGTCGAGAGCTCCGAAGACTTTCGTCTCGATCCAGGCTCTCTGGTGAAACAGCATGTAAAACGGTAATGCCGGAAGCGGCCACTCCCACTTTCCCGGAATGCGTCGGGATGTTTTTTCTCAAAAAAACAAGCTTGCGCAGAGCTTGTTTTTTGTTTGGATGATGCGGCAGCAAATTGTTTTTCAAATAGCGCATGCAAGTATTTACATGCATACATGATCGGGATATAATGTGCGTGGAAAAATAGGAAAATGAAAGCAATTGCTTGCATGGCTTTGGAGGTGCGTTATGGATCAGCCCCATATCGAATACGTTTCTGGAGGGAGGGGTGAGGAGCAAGAGACACGAGAACGGATTTTGTCTGCCGCCCGCCAGTTAATGGCGCAAAAAGGTTATAAAGGAGCAACGACCCGCAAAATTTCTGAGCTGGCCGGAGTCAACGAAGTGACGATTTTTCGCCATTTCAAAACAAAGGTGGCGATACTGGAGGAGCTTCTTAAAGACATTCTCGAAGTGCGGGAGCAACTGGAGCAAGGCTTGCAGGGCGAGTTTGCCAACGTCAAGGAGATGCTCATTACTTATGCCAGGACGTACTATCATTTGCTGGTGGAGCGAAAAGAAATATTGATGATTTGCATCGTCGAAGCGGATAATCACCCGGAGGTCGTCAAGCTGTTCAGCAGCCTGCCGATGACGGCTGTGGAAGTGCTTGGCAACAAGCTCACCGAGTTTCAGGAGCAGGGACATTTGCCCAAGTCTGATCCGTGCACGGCAGCCTTGATGTTCATCTCGACGTTCTTTTATGCGTTCATGGCTAAATATCGGGTCGGTCTCGATGTGCCCATCATCGACGACGAAGAGCAATTGTATGAACATGCGTCAGAAATTTTGCTGCAAGGAATCAGAAGGGTCTAAACATACAAAATCGTGTGATGGTACATAGGAGCGGGGGAAGTCATGATGAGAAAATGGCTTGTATCTGTAATGATGATTGGATTGCTCGCAACGACGGCATGCAGTGAGCAGCAGCCTGCGGCAGCACCGGAAAAGGAAGTCAAACAAGTCGTAGTGGCGGCTGTCAAAAAGGAGCAAGCAGTAACCGTGACCGAGCTGTCCGGAACATTGGAGCCTTTGGAAGAAGCGGTCGTGTCTTTTGAGGTAGGCGGGCGGCTTGTCGAGATGGCCAGAAACGAAGGCGACAAGGTCAAGGCCGGAGAGGTGTTGGCCCGCGTAAATGCCCAGGATTATTCGCTCCAGGTCGCTTCCTCCAACGCAGCGGTACAACAGAGCGCGGCCACTTTGAGCAAAGTGAACAACGGAGCCAGAGAGCAGGAAGTGACTCAGGCTCGCTTGCTGGTGGAAAAAGCAACGGTCGCCTTGCAAAAAATGCAGGATGATTTCAAGCGGATTGAACAGCTCTACCAGCAAAAAGCAATCTCGCAAAGCGAGTTTGAGACCGCTCAAAACGGACTGACGATTGCGCAAAAAGATTTGCAAAATGCACAGCAGTCGTATTCGCTGGTCACACAGGGCGCTCGTTCGGAAGACAAGGAACTGAGCCGCGCCACATACAACCAGGCTGTAATTGCCAAGGAAGCAGCCGCCAGCACACTGGCAAAAACACAGCTTCGTTCCCCGATCAATGGAACGATTATCGCCAAGCTCACCTCCGCAGGAAACTTGGTCGGCTCCGGCACCCCGGTTTATAAAGTGGGCAATATCGATACGTTAAAAGTCGTGCTGCCCGTACCAGACCGCGAGATAGCTACCTGGAAGGAAGGCGAGATCGTTTCGCTGGACTTGTACGACCAGAAACGGGAAGGCAAAGTCACGAAAATTTTCCCCGCTACGAATCAGAGCACGGGAACAATCGGTGTAGAAGTGCAAATTGCCAACCCTGCGCATGACTGGTTTGCCGGGCAAGTGGTGAAGGCGACCAAGACGATCAAAGGGCAGGTCGGCGTCTATGTTCCGGTAGAGGCAGTCATCAGCAGAGGAAAAGACGATGCCCATGTGTTTGTCAATGCAGCAGGGAAGGCACTGAAAACAAAAGTGGAAATCGGACAGATTACAAACGACAAGCTGGAAATCAAGAGCGGGTTGAAAGAGGGGGACCAACTGATCGTCAAGGGTGTCGACCGTTTGTTTGACGGAGACCCGATTGAGGCGACAGGAGGGGAGCAGCCGTGATCAAGTACATCGTTTCGAAGCGCAAGATCACCCTGCTGTTTTTCATTATGGTGGTGCTGGTTGGCTTCCTCAGCTTTTTCCAGCTTCCCAAGCAAGAGTCACCTGATATTATCGTCAATCTGGCTACGGTGACGACGATCTATCCGGGAGCTTCGCCGGAAAAGGTGGAACAGACCGTCACCAAAAAGCTGGAGGAAAAAATCAACGAGCTTCAAGGCTTGAACTATGTATCCTCGACTTCTTCGCTGGGCGTTTCGTTTATCATGGTGGAAGCAAAAAGCGACGTTGACCCCAAGCAAAAATGGGATGAGTTGCGCAAAAAGGTAAAGGACGCTGAGGCAGATCTTCCAGCGGACGCCAAACAGCCGATCATCAACGACGACTTGAATCGCACATTTGTCCAGACGTTTGCCGTTACAGCAGATACGCAGGAGCAGCTGTACAGCATGCGTGACATGTTCAAATCGTGGAAAGAACAATTGCGGACCATTCCGAACGTGGCAGATGTTCAGGTGGAAGGCTTGCCCAAACAAGAGGTTCACATCGAGGTAGATACGCAAAAGCTCAGCCAGTTCGGGATTACGTGGGGCCAGGTAATGATGGCCGTCAAACGGGAAAATGAAAAAATACCGCTCGGCGATTTGACCACAGACAAACGTACGTATCAGTTGAAGCTGGCCGAAAATGCAAATGTCGATGAGCTGAACAAAGTATTGATTGCACGGACACCAGAAGGCTTTCCGATTTATTTGAAGGACATCGGCCAAGCAAAAATGACGACAGAGACGGTCAAAACGACGTCTTACTACAACGGCAAGCCATCTATCTCCGTAAGCATCAACGCGGAGACAGGAAGCGACGTGCCATCGCTGCAAAAGCGCGTGGACGAAATGATGCTGACTTTGGACAAATCACTCCCGGCAGGGGCGGAAAGGCATTCGATCTACAGTCAAAATGAGCGAGTAGATGAGCTGTTCAGCGATCTTACCCGGGAAATGATTATCGCCGTGATTGCCGTCCTGCTGGTCTGCACATTGGGACTGAATCTGATCACTTCGTTCGTCGTGGCACTGGCGATCCCGATCTCGCTGGCAGTAGGGCTTTTGTTCCTGCCGTCGCTGGGAATTACGATGAACATGATTTCGATTGTCTCGCTCATCATCGTGCTCGGAATTTTGGTCGATGACGCGGTGGTGGTCAATGACAACATCGAACGCCGCCTGTCCGTGTTGGGCGAAAAGCCGCTGGCAGCAGCGGTTAACGGCGCCAAGGAAGTGTCCATTTCCATCGTAACGGCGACTTTGGCGACGATTGCTTCCTTTGCTCCGTTGATGTTTTTGAATGGAAACGCAGGTCAATTCATTCGCCCTGTACCGGCGATTATTTCATTGACGATGCTGGCGTCCATGGTGATGTCTTTGACTATTATCCCGATTTTCCGTCAGTGGTACGAAACGCGGCGAAAATCAGGTGTTGAAGGGTATCGCAAACCGGCTGGACTGTTGGGCAAGCAGCTGACACAGCTGACAGGCTGGTACGCAGGCAAGCTGATGCCCAAAATTCTCAAGCGTCCGCTTATGGCCGGGATGATTGGCGTTTTGATCGGGACGGCTGCTTACGGTTTGGTTCCGCTTACGCCTGTCCAGTTGTTCCCGAACGATGACCGGCCGCAATTTTTGGTCGATATTCGCATGCCAGTGGGAAGCAGTCTGGAAGAGACAGACCGGGTCGTGCGCGGCGTATCCGATTGGGTTATGAAGCAGCATGGCATTGAATCTGTCGCTTCCTATGCGGGGAGCAGCGCACCGAAGATGTTTGGTGGAGATACCGATGTGGGAAGCGGTATCACTGTCGGTCAGCTCGTCGTGCATTTTAATGAGAAGGAAACAAAGGTTGAAACCATCCTGGAGCCTTGGACAGAAGAGTTCAAGAAACTGTATCCGGAAGCGACTGTTTTGCCTAAGCAGTTGGAGGCGGGGCCGCCAGTCGGCAAGCCGGTAGTCATCCGCGTGTACGGTGAAGATATTGAAACGCTCCGTTCCCTGTCTGCGCAAATCAAAGACAAGGTCGCGGGGATTTCCGGAACTTTTGACGTGCAGGACAATTTCGGCGTAGAGCGCTACACGCTGGAATTTGTCGTCAACAAAGAGCTGATGGAGCAAAAATTGGTCAATTACACCGATTTGTCCACGACATTGCGACTGGTCAGCGAAGGCATTATCGTCAGCGAGTTTGATACGGGCGATGAGCTTGTCGATATCAAGATGTTCCTGCAAAAAGGCAACGAAGACCCGGCGCTGTTGTTCCAACGACTCAGCATCGCCAATGCGCGCGGCGAGCTGATTCCACTGTCGCAGCTTGCGGAGGTTAAGCCTACGTTCAGCACACAGGCGATCCCGCACCGCGATTTGTCGCGCAGCGTTACGATCTCCGCCGATGTGAAAAATCGCACGGCTACAGAAGTAATGACGGAAATCCAGCCTTTGCTCAACAGCATGTCTTTGCCAGAAGGCTATCGCATCGACATCGGCGGAGAAACTTCCGAGCAGACCGACATCTTTATCGATATGGGCAAACTCTCCATTATCGTAGTATTCCTGATCCTGATTTTGATTGCGATGCAATTTTATTCGCTGACGATTCCGGTGTTGGTGATGAGTACCGTCTACTTGGCGGTCGCAGGCAGTCTGATCGGATTGTTCGTGACGCAAACGCCGCTTGGCTTCATGACGATGATGGGTGTGATCTCGCTGTCGGGAATCGTCGTGCGCAACGGAATCGTGTTCATCGAGTTCATCGAGGAGGCGCGCCACGCAGGGGTAGAGTTGAAGCAAGCGGTCATTTCAGCAGGCGAGGCACGATTGAGACCAATTTTGTTGACCTCGTTTACCGCCGTAGCTGGCCTCATGCCACTGGCTATTTCAGGCGACGTCCTGTTCAAGCCGCTCGCGGTGACGATCATTTCCGGCCTGCTGTTCTCAACGCTTTTGACACTGATTGTCGTGCCGTCCTTCTACACGGTATTGACTCAGCGCAAATTGAAAAAGCAGGCGAAAAAAGCGGCAAAGCGTCCAGACTTGTACGGTCCGGAGGCAGAAATGATGTAAGGAAATAATAGCAGCGGCAGTCTCTCGTGCGATTGGGCGAAGAGCTTGCCGCTGCTTTTTTATGAAGCGTGAAAAAGCAAGCGGGGCAGGAGGGCATCGGTTATCGCTCAGATGCTTGTGTCCTTTTCGCTCTGCGCCAACCGATGAACAAAAGCACTGGAATCGACACGGCCAGCAAGAGTGTGCAAAGAGCGGAAAGCGACTGGAACAGCCAGCCGTACTCCACTAGCCAAGTAATTTCATGCAACGGCATGTTTTTCATCAGTGGCAATGTCGGGACTAGCATGGCATCTGCAAAAATGTGCAGGACGATCGGTGCGCCTAACCCCCAGCGCAAGGCGGCAAAGGCCCAAAGGACTCCGATCAGAAAAGATTCAAACAGGGTGCCGAGTCCATGCCCGGGGACATGATAACAAGCGAACAGGAGCGACGGAACGATGAGGTAGAGCCATTTGGCGTACGTGGGCCACTCTTTTCGGGAATAGAGGATAGCGAGCAACAGCAGCGGGATGCCGCGAAAGACCAGCTCTTCCCACAGAGGATTGTGCCAGGTGGCAAACACCAGCAGGTTTGCTTTGCCTGCCAGCTCCTGTGAGCCGATTGGCTGCAGCTTCGACCAGCCGCTGATTGCCTGAAAAGCCGCACCGCCCGCTTTTGCCAGCAAAAATCCGGCCAGAATGAACAGAAACGCTTCGACCAGGCTGCGTTTTTGTGCCAGACGAATCATGCTCAGCGTGTATACGAGCGTAAAGACAGCAAAAATAAACCAGCCAGGGAGTGGAACAGCCAGTTTCCACGCTGATTTTGGCCAAAACAGGAGCGTTACGGATACGGTTTCTTGCCAAAAGCCCGACTCGATGAATTGCCCCCAGGAGGCGATCAGCGGCAACAAAAGTACAATCAGCAGCAGGCTGCCTGGTAGCCGATTGGCGGACATCAAGCGAAAAGCTTTTTTCATCATGTTGCGACCCTCACATTGTTCAAGATTATTTTCCTTAATCCTCCTATTTATCCGATGATTGGTCTATACTTAAGGCACATTCTTCAGATTCTTTTAAGAGTTTGCTTGCGACAAGAAACATGCCCAGACGTGTGATATGATAGAGTTAACGATACTGTGCGCAGAGAAAATAGAGAGAGAACGCAAAACAGGAAGGGAGTGTCCAGGATGCAACAGCCCCAGCTTCTTCATGAAGAAAAGGTATTCAAAGACCCTGTCCACCGCTATGTCCATGTGCGGGACAAATTCATTTGGGACTTGATCAACTCGCCAGAATTTCAACGTCTGCGCCGGGTCAAGCAACTGGGCACCAGTTTTTTTACTTTTCACGGTGGAGAGCACAGCCGATTTAACCATTCGCTTGGCGTGTACGAGCTGATGCGGCGAATTTTGGAGACGTTTGAAGGCCGGATTCAACTGACTTACGAGGAAAAGCTGCTCTGCTTGTGTGCTGCATTGCTCCACGATGTCGGACATGGGCCGTTTTCGCATTCCTTTGAAAAGGTGTTCAAGTACCACCACGAGGACTGGACGCGGGCAATCTTGCTCGGCGACACGCAAATCAACCGGATTTTGCGCCGTTTCGATGAAGAGTTCCCGAAAAAGCTGGCAGAAGTGATCAACAAAACGTACGATAACAAGCTGATTGTCAGCCTCATTTCCAGCCAGCTGGACGCAGACCGCATGGACTATTTGCTGCGAGATGCCTACTACACGGGTGTGAATTACGGAAACTTTGAGATCGAGCGCATTTTGCGAGTCATGCGACCGCAGGAGGACGGCATTGTTTTCAAGTTCAGCGGCATGCACGCGGTTGAGGACTATATCATGTCGCGCTATCAAATGTACTGGCAAGTATATTTCCATCCGGTGACGCGCAGCGCGGAAGTCGTGCTTTGCAAAATTTTTCAGCGGGCAAAATGGCTGTTTGCCACAGGGTACAAGTTTTCCCAGGAGCCGGTCATGCTGCTTCCTTTTTTGACGGAAAAGGTGGAAGTGGCCGATTATTTGGCGCTGGACGAATCGGTAATTTTGTTCTACATGCAGCTTTGGCGCAAGGAAGAAGACGCTATTTTGAAAGATTTGTGCGCGCGCTTTTTGGACAGGAATCTCTTCAAATACGTCGAATATAATCCAAGAGATTTTCGCTTGCTGGCAGAACTGAAAGAACAGTTCATTGAGGCAGGGATCGACCCGATGTATTATTTGGAGGTAGACACGACCTCCGATCTTCCGTATGATTTTTACCGTGCCGGAGAAGAGGAGGAGCGGATTCCGATCATGCTCCAGATGCCTTCCGGCGAGCTGGTAGAACTGTCGCAGAAGTCTGAGATTGTACAGGCCATTAGCGGAAAGCGCCGATTTGACTACAAATTGTACTTTCCATTAGATAAAGTCATGGCTTTGCCGGGGGAGCTCTCCCGGAAGATTCGAGAACGTCTGGGAGTGATGGAGGATGCTTAATCGTCACGCCAAGATCATTCGTCTGATCGAAATTGTCGGCGAAGTGAGCGGGCGAAAAAAATTGCAGAAAATGGTGTACATAGGAAAACATCTGGAGATGGATTTCGATGAGCGCTACGAGTTTCACATGTACGGTCCGTATTCGGAAGAGCTGACACTCAGGGTAGATGAGTTGTGCAACATGGGGCTTCTGGATGAGCAAGTGGAGAGCAAGGGCGCCATTCACATGTACCGCTACTCGCTTAACGAAACGGGGCGAGATTTCCTCCGGTTTCACGAGGTCGACTTTGGCTTGGGAGAGCGAGCCATCTTGCGCATGAACGAAGAGAACTCCCGTTTTCTTGAACTGGTATCCACTATCTTGTACTTCAACCATTTGCCCTACGAAGAAATGAAGGGCAAAATTTTTACTTTTAAGAGCAAACAGCGCTATTCCGAGGAAGAAATCCGGAAGGGACAGGCGTTTATCGAGGAACTGCGTTCTTTGATGCACGGAGACGGCACGGAATTGAACTGATGTAAAATGTTTTGCATAAACGAACCAGCACGGCGTACGAACTTCCAACAGTTGTGGTACGTCATTTTTTTTGTCTTTTTTTCGCGGGTTTTTAAATCAGGGAACTGTCAAGTCGACCACAAAGCGGGTCGGCTTTTTTTGTCTCACAATGACGCCGCATAATACGGGCATCGTTCTTTGACAAAAACATAGTCAGTCCGTTTTCAATTTAGCCCGTGTGGAGGGAGCGAAGAAAATGAAGAGAGTTCGGCACGGATGGTGGTGGAGTGTGCTTGGCGGCGCTATTTTGCTTGGCGCGTTGATTTTATGGAGTGGTGGGCTAGGTACGAAGGAGGCGAAGATCGTCTACGTTTTCAGCAACAGTTGTGGATATTGCACAACGTTTACGCCCACGTTTGAAAAGGTGGCAAAAGATTATCCACAGGAATGGGTGGCACGACTGGACATCCAGAGGGACCGGGAGCTGGATGAAGCCATGCGTTTGGGAGCGCAGGCGACGCCCACGGTTTTTATCGTAGACGGGGAGCGGGTCATCGACAAGCTGGAGGGGGATGTGCCGGAGGCGTTGCTGCGAAGCTTTTTGCAAAGAAACCTGGAGCGGGATCTTTCGATAAATGGATAAAATAGGTAAAATGTCTGGTAATAGGGAGGGGATAGGCGTGAAACTGATTGGAAAAACGTTGTGGACAAGTCTGTTGTTAGTGGGGATCGCGGTGGTGCAAAACGGTGGCAGCGAAAGCGAAGTTCTTCGTCTACATGTAGCGGAAGCAGCGGCAAAATCCGCACCTGCCTCTGATTATGCCAATCATCCCGCCAAAGATGCCATTTCGCACGGCCTGCAAAAAGGCTACCTCTGGAAGTATCCCGACGGCAAATTTCACCCTGAGCAAACCGTGACCCAGTCGCAATTTGTAGCCAGCTTGGTAGCGATCCGGCAAGTAAGCGAAAAAGAGTCTGTACCAGCCCTTCCTGCGGACCATTGGGCCAAAGACATCTACGAGCGCGCACAAAAGGCAGGCATTTTGGCGAATGTGCCCGTCAATCCGAACAAGCTGTTGACGAAGGAAGAGGCGGCGTTGCTGGTGTTTAATGCGTGGAAGCCGTTTCGGGGGGAGAAAAATCCGAATTTGTCCAATACTGGTGCATTGATTACTTGGGGCTGGATGAAGGCGGCACCAAGCGGGCAGCCCAAGTTCAGGGAGGACTTGCCCCTATTGCGGGGGGATGCGGCGGAGATTTTGCGGTATTTGTGGACGGATAAGTGGCAACTGGAGCAGGGGGCGAAGTATGCTGAGGAGTTTCATAGGAGTTTGAAGATTGTTAATGGCAATATTGTGGGGAAGGTGCCGAAAGGGGATGGGGATTTTATGACAAGGGCATTATTTGTTACGAAACAAAATTCAAGGGCTATTTTTTTAAATGGTGAAAATTTTGTAGTTCCATTAAATCAAGTTGATTCATTGTCATTCACAATTATTAATACGAGAGATTCTACTGACGCAGGAATTTACCTATATACTAAGTTGCCAAAATTAGAAAGATACAAGAATGATCAAATGTTTCATACGCCGCGAGGGAAAAGTGAATGAGAAGAAATCGGAGGAAAAGTAAAAGGTTTACTTTATCTGTTTTTTCAATCATCCTTTTGTTCAGTGTTATAACATCAGGAAGTAATTTCGTGAGTGCTTCTCCAAACTTGCATGAAATTAATCTAGCGACTGTTGATGCAAATAAAGAGCTTGCGCCAAAAGGAAGGTTTGACATTCTTTCCATTTCAAATATAGTAGGACGATTAGGGGCAACTATTTCAAGAGTTGAAATCGATAATGTTAGAGATGAAGCAAAAGTATTAGGTTTTGCCGATACAGATAAAAAAGCTGATAGAGGATGGTATTACGTAGACGGGAATGAGGCGGCATACTGGATTGGTCAATTAAAAGGGAATCCTAGCTTTATTTTAGGTGGGAATGCAAATATCTATAGTAAAACGGTATTTAGTAATGAAGTGCCCACCTTTCAACCCTACCAAGCCTACAACCTAGCCGAACTAGCCACAGCCTCCGGCGGAGCCGGCTACACCATTGGAGACAATCTCGAACCAAACGGGAATGGCTACATATCCGTAGGCCATTTCCGCACCACCCCTCAACCGACTGGACAAGTCAGCACTAACAAAACCAAATACGAGGTCAACGAACAGGTGACCATTTCGGCGAATGCCACGGACTATTCTTACTATGACCGTGGCATTCTTGTTTGGAGTTTGTCCGTTGTCAACAAAACTACCGGGCGAGGCTACCACTCCTTTGTGACCAACGAAGAAATTCGCGATCAGAGCGGGTACGTGCCTGTTGTAAGCGAAACTAGCACCCCGAAGCCATTTGTATGGACAAACAGCTACCAATACAAGCCAGTGGAAGCGGGTCTCTACGAGGTAACACTGACGATAACCGACAGGCATCACCGCTCCCGCCAAGGCTCGCCCAGCATCAACGTATCGACTCCTTACACGTACCAATTCACAGTAGGAGACGCATCGCCGATCGACCCGAAGCCTCCCGTTGATCCGGAGCCCTCCGGCTGCAAACGCACGACGATGGACTTGCGCATTGAAGAAGAGAAGACAGTCAGAGAGTTGCTGGGGGTAGCCGATCAGGGAGAGACTATCACTGTCGAGAAGTATGCCACGATTATCGCCACGGCGAAAAAGCCTGGTTCGTTTACGAAAAATGGTGTCGCTATGCAAACGGGAAGTGGCGACAATCGCAAAGTTGGCATCACGGAAGCGCCTGAATCTGGCACATTCAAAATTGCCTATACGAGCGAAGACAAAACAGAATGTTGGGAAAAAAGCATTGCCGTCAAAAGAGGGGGCCAGGGAGTCGATCAATGCCCAATCGTTATGGTGAACGGCAAAGCGCTGTCAAGCGGTGCAACCATTGAATTGTCTCCGGGAGAGGAGATCAGGTTCAAGTCCACTTATCGGGACGCAGCCGGAGAAGTCAACCCGGCGTCCATTTTATGGGATGTGACAAAGCCTGACGGGACTGTTGAGACATTGCCCAGGCGAGACAAGGGTGACCGCGCAGGATGGGTTACTTATAATTCCGATACATTTCAGCTTCCCTATACAGATGAGGTTGGCGAGGGTGTGACTTTGGACAAGGGAAAAACATACCGCGTGAAACTGAACTATAATCAGGCACTCTGGAGAGACAGGCCGGAGTGCGACTGGCAAATTACGATCAAAATTCGCGACATCAGCTGCTCAATCGCAGAACAGGAACGAATACGTTTCAAAAGATACGGGGAGCAACCTTCGCAGTTCCCGCCGGGCGGGGAGAGCTTTTCTGATTTCAAATTCATTCCGTTTTACAAGGAAAACTTTACGCTGACGCCAGAAGGATACCAGACTCACATGCGAGTGGCTGCCAGCAGCTCGGGAACCTGGTATGTGGAGAGAAACAATGAGAGAAAGCCGCTCGGTCAAAAACTAGGGGCGAGTGAGCAGCAAGCCGTTGTGCTGCCCGAAGACATCGAAGTGGGAGAGCAAATCAAACTGGTTTTCATTTCCGAAACCGGATGCATCCGTGAATTTGTCTTTACTGTTCAAGGCTATGGCAGATGTTACAAAATGCTGATCAGTATGGAAACGCTCTCTGGTCAAGAGGCATGGACAAGGCCGATACAGCGTGGGGAAACCATTCGGCTTCAAGCGTCTGATTTTCCTGACAAGCGGTACGATCTGATGTTGTTTACATCCGAGGACACGAAAATGAACACGCAATGGCTGGACCCGGTTTCTTTGGAGTGGAAGTTTTCGCGGGACGGCCGGAGCTTGCCTTCTGATAAGCTTCCGGTTGAAAGTCACTGGATACGTCTCCCGGATGATGATGGGACAGACGAAGTGTTGCCAGGTTTGTACATGGTGGCGTTTTATGGCGAGTCCAACGAGACGTGTGACGGTTATATTTTCATTGAGATTGAAGGAGCGGATACGACCGACAAGGAAAATTTGCTCATTCTCAAAGAGAGTTTTGCGATTGCTCCCAAACAGCCGCAAGCAGCTGGGACAACAGGCGTCATTACGTTTCAAATTAAAAATGCAGGCAAACTCAAGCATGATACAAAGCTGGCAGTGAGATGGGACAGCTCGGCAAAAGAAACGATGCTCGATGTAGACGGATTTAAGCCGGGCGAGGTGCGTACGATCAAGGTTCCAACGCAATACCCGCAAAAATCCGAGGATTTTATTGCCCATTTGAACCCGGCCCAAAATCAGCCGGAAAATGAAATGAACTGGGCAGACAACCGGGCAAAATGGCCTGTAAAAATCGTCGGCGGAAACATTCCGCAGCCCCCGGGAGGCGGAGAGGATTACGAAGGCGGGGAGATTGGACTGGAGATTTACGACAGCGATGGACGCCAATTGCAAAAGCTTCCGGTACATGCAGATGGCGTATGGGAGAGAGAGCCAGCCAAAATTCGCGTCGTGATTGATCAAACGAAAATCAATGAAGGCTATCAAAAGACACAGCAGCAAATCAATCAAAAAATAACGGATTACGCGCAACAGCTTGAACAGTCGGTCAGTGGAGAGGAAATCAAGAACGTCAAAGTGACAGCAAATCCGGGCTGGATCGCCGATGCAAAAAGTTTGGCTGTCTACACACCTGCCATGTTGGATTTGCAAGTAACGGGACCCGGCGTACCTGAACAATGGCAGGTTGCCAGCACTTCCATGGGTGGGGAGTTTGTTTATACAGGGACGACCGTTCCGACCCAAACCACATGGAGACAAGTGTTGCAAAATCAGAAATACAAAGCGGAAATTAACGGTTTTGTCATCACGATGAACTATAAAATTGACTTTGCCTTGAGCTATGACGTGTGCACCAAAGACGAGGATGACAACGAGACGTGCGAGGCACAACAAGCCGGCAGCACCATGACAGGCTGTTATACGATCACGGTCAAAGGCGGAGAGCGGCTTTTTGAAGTGTTTGAACCGAATGCGACAAGCTCTGTCCTTCATACAGCCGAATGGGCTGAGTACCACGGGCGTGACCGCTATCCGGACAGTACACCTCTCGATTTTTACGCTGGAGAGCGGATCTTGGCGCGCGTGGAGCTGCAGGATCGACATCGTCACCCGGTCAGCGGACAGTTTCCCCTCATCGCCTCGGCCAAGGCGTGGATATCTGAGACTGGACGAAGGCAGACGTCATTGCAGTCTTTGCTCGATTTGCGCGCTATTTCCAGCCAGCGATGGGGTGGTCCTTCCTATGCGGTTGCCAAGTTGGGGCAGCGTGAGACAGGGGTAGATACTCCTTTGATGGGAGACAAGCAGTACGGATTTGAAAAAGGGGCTTCTTATGCGGTTTACTACCAGGTTCAGTTCCGGTTTGGGGTGAACAAAGGTTTTTCCTACTGGAACAAAACGACAGGGCAAGGTCATGAGCATGCAGATTACCGGGTGCCTTTCCGAATCATTGCCAACGCTTGGGAACGCCAAGGTATCCGCAACCACAGCACTCAGTAAATATATTTGCAGCCCTTATCTGTCTTTTTTTACTGTTTGAAGTAGAAAGAAGACAAGGGGGATCACGATGATGACAACGGCCAAGCGCCTGTTCTATTTGTTGATTATGCTTGCGATATGCTGGGTGAATGCTGGCGGAACCGGGTGGGCAAAAGAGCATCGTTTATTCGTTGAAACGGCGTGGGCTTGGGTGGAAGAGGGAGAGGTACACTTTCAGGCGCAATTGTCAGTAGCTTCAGAGCAGGTCGAGCTGGCTGTCGTTCAGGAAGGGGAGCGAAAAAGCCGGGCCTTCCGCAACGATGATCGCATTTCCGCTGTTGTTAAGCCTGCTGGCAATCGCCCGCTGATCATCAGTCTGACAGATCGGGACGACGAAGAGTTGTTGGCAAGCTGGCAACTGGATTTGGCTGATCTAGATGTATCTTATGAGGCTGCGTTGGATCTCAGGCGTGCACCTTGGGACAGGTACGTTGAGGACGGGAAAGACCTGCTGGAGTTAATCCCCGCGTCAGAAGAAGCTGAGATGCACCAGACTGGAGAACCGGATGAGTCAGAGATAGAGGAGCCGGACACAGACGTTTCTGATAGGTCACTGGATGAGTTGGCACAAGCGTTTTACAAAGATTTTGCCGAAAGCGACAAGCCACAAGAAGCCGAATTGCGCAGCAGAGAAGTGATTTTTGAACTGGAGCCTAACAATACCAAGGAAAAAGCGGATTGGCTGTTTGACGCCAAGGATGGCAGAGGGAAAATTGGCACAGCAGGCGACGTCGATTACTGGAAAGTAAAAGGCACGAAGCATGGACGAATGAATGTTTCCTTGCGTGAGGTTCCTCCGGGCCAGGACTATCACGTATACGTATTTGACAATGAGCATAACGAGCTGGGGCGTTCTGAACTTGCGGGAGAGCACGATGAAAGTGTGGAAGGAATCGGCCTGGAAAAAGACCAGTGGTACTATGTCATGGTAAAAGGACAGATGGAGTCTCACCATAAAGATTTTTACTATCGACTGCGGGTGGATTTTCTGGCTGATCAGACAGAAGCAAAAGTGGACGAGTACGAGCCGAACAATACGCTCGAAGAAGCGTACGAGCTGCCAGCCAATTTTACAGCTTCTGTGGACGGAAATTTGCACGCCAGTACGGACGTCGATTATTATCGCTACTCGTTCTCGCTTGCCTCGACTTTTACCATTGATCTCAAAGAAATTCCGGCCGGGATGGACATCGACTTGTATGTACAGGACGAGCAGGGGAAGGTACTGTCCCGATCAGAGAAGCCGAGGAATGCCAACGAACAAATCATCATGAACGTCGATCCGGGCAACTACATCATTAAAGTCATGGCGAGCAAGCGATCCGGTTTCACGCCTAATTCTTACAAGCTGGAGATAGCAGCAAAGACCATTCCGGTCATATTGATTCCGGGAATTGGCGGGTCACGCCTCATGGCCGAGGAGGGCGGTCAAGCTTCGGAAATATGGCTTGGTCTTGGAGACAGTTTGGTCGGAATCAATGACCCCAGACATCGGCGCTTGCTGTCGTTGGAGCCGACGACAACAAACAGCGTAGAAGTGCGCCCACGGCAGGCGGGAGCATCCATCTATCCGGAACCTGACGATGAAGGATTCAGCGCCATTGAGTATCTCTCTTACTCTCCGCTGAGCCCTGTGCGTGACATGACCGAACAGTATTACAGCATGGTCAAAGAATTGGAGAGAGCTGGCTACAAAAAGCACAAGACTATCTTTGCGATGCCGTATGACTGGCGATACAGCAGCACGAAAAACGCAGCTTTCCTCAAACAAAAAATAGATACTGCGCTGGAACGATCGGGGGCGAGGCAAGTTCAGCTGGTCGCGCACAGCATGGGTGGTTTGCTTACGAGGGAAACGTTGCTCTCAAATGTGTCGTACCAGTCAAAAGTCAAGCGCATTGTCTACATGGGAACGCCATTTCTCGGATCTCCGCGAGCGTATCAGGCAATCAAATACGGGTACAACTTTTCCATCCCATGGCTGGATGAAGAGACAGGAAAAATCATCTCGGAATACGCACCGGCTGTTTACGAGCTGCTGCCTTCCAAAAAGTACTTTGAAACGGTGGGTTTCTTAAAGAAAAATCGCAACGAACCTTACAGCTATCAAGACTTTTTGCAAGATAAAAAAATTCGTCTCGACTACACTCCGCTGGTCAAGCAGGGAGGAGCACTCCATGAAAAGTGGGACAAAAAGACGATCAATGTACCCCAGTATGCGATTGTTGGTACGGGTCAAACTACGTTTCTCGGCTACTACTTTGATGCGTACCACAATGAATGGGTCCCTTATTACGACAATGGTCTTGGAGATGGCACCGTTCCGTACATCAGCGCGAACTATGCTCAAAAGGATATGAAAAAAAGGTACTATGTAGCTGGCGAACATGCCAAGCTGCCTGCCAATCTGGAAGTCATGAAACAAGTGACGCAATTGCTGAAGGGCAACGAGGAAGTTCAGCCTGGTCTACGCAACCAGCTCGGAGGCAAGAGCGCCAAGTATTTGTACTACATTATTTCCAAGGAAGACGGGACCTTTCCAGAGTTGACGTTGCTGAAAAATGGAAAGTCGATCAAGCTCGATGCGAATGCAAAAGAGGTAGTAGAAGATTTAGCGATTGAATACCATGGCAATATCGTCGTAATCCATGTGCTCGATCAAGAAGAACTGAAATTTGAACCTCCAACACCAGCTTCAAACGAGCCAGCGACGAAGCTTTTCATCAAGCGCTTTTCGTCCGAAGATTCACGAGAAGATGGGGAAAGCGGCAGGCGGTATCGCCTGGACGGAAATGGCTTAAGCGAAGCGCCGGAGGAAAGCTGAAAATGGGATACATGAATAGATGAATGAATAAATAGGTGGAAGTCTGGATTTGTGAATCCGTAAAATCGCTTGATCAAGACTTCCAATAGAGCGCCGAAAGCGTCTAAGGCAGGAAGGACGAAAATATGGACAATCTGTTTATCTGGCTGCTCCTCGGCCCGTTTATGTACTCGATTGAGTTGGGCGGACCGATTATCGGGTTGCTTGTAACAGGCTACCTGCGGGCGGTTTACGGATTTCTGGGATGGTTGACGTTCGGCGCAGCGTTTCTTGGCTGTTTTTTGTACTACATGATTGCCGTGCCTTCCGATACGATGCTGGGATCGCTCCTGATCATCAAGGCAGCGATGGCGATTCACTCTGCGTTGCTGCTGACTTTGATCATGTGGCTGTTCGACAAGCTCATGAAGCGATATCGTAAAAAGCCGACCGAGGACGGGGAGCCGCTTGACGAAGAAGCAGAGGGGCACGAAGCAAAAAAATAACCGGGCACATGGGCAAATTGCGTCACTGTAGGTTTCCGAGTAGAATAAAGAAAGGAGAATATGTGTCTGGAGGGCGTGTAAATGGATATTTTCGATAACAAAAAAGGCGGCTTTACCATCATGAGCGGCAAAACGGACGTTCACGGCGGATTCGGCCAAGGGGTACTCGATCTGGGAGCTGTATCGTCCGTCATCATCGATGGGGATGAAGCCTACATCGACATGGGGGCGCTGCATGCAAAAAGCTCGATTGAAAAAGGCATCAAATGGACGATGAACAAAGAAGAAGTACCGAACGGCAAGCCGTACTGGGTGGTGTGGGTAACCGTTGACCGCAATGAAAATGGCCCGTATTACGCAGGGGCGACTGCTTGTTACATGGAAATCGATCGGGAAGCGCGCCGTGGCTACAAAATTTTGGCGGATCATGTGAATCGTATGGACTATTCCATGAAGCGCCGGATCATGTTGACCGAGCTTGGCGACAAAGAAAAAGCTGCTTTGAAAAAATTGCTGATCGAAAATAATGCAGCCATGTTCGATAATTCCACGGAGGAATTAAAACAAAATTTGTCCTAAAGCTGGAAATCGTGAACGGTCTGTGAACAAATTGTGAAATCAATTGTTACCAGAATTGAAGTCAGGTAAACTTATTTCCATATCTGTGTACATGTACACTGGGTCAACAAACAGGGAAAGAGCCGTCACTCTTTCCCTGTTTGCGTTCAGGCAAATTGTGAACATGATGATCCGGTGATTGCCGATAGAAGATTTTTTTACTGGTCATGGTTTGCGCTGATAGCGGCACACTAAAGAGGCTCGACCCAAACTGTCTGACGGAAGGGGCGGTACTCATGAATGAAGATCCGCGTGAACAGGAGCAATCCCAGGATCATTTTGTGAAACACGGCGGGGTTCATTTTCGGACGCATGTGGAACCTGCTGAAATCAACAACTTTATCCGCAAGCTCCCGGCAGGCAAGCGGGAAAGCTTGTTTGAAGTATTGGAACAGCTCGATCAGGCCGGGATGATTAGTATCGTCAACGACCATGTCTTCACCGACGGAGATGGCATCGTAGGCGGCGGAGACAGCCAATCATTAAAGTGATGAGCCAGGCATTGAAATGATGAAACAAAAAAAGGACGTACTCTTTGCGAGCGCGTCCTTTTTTCGTTATCGTTATTGATCCGGCTTCCACCAGCTGCCCATCCGTTGCCAGAACGTCGAAGAGTCGGGCGCAGGCAGCGGCGTAGGTGTTTGGTTGGGAGGCAGATGATCTGTGCAGTAATCTTGCGGCTCCGTGCCACTGGCAAAGTAAAACAGCTGTGGAGTCGGGCAATGTTCGGTAGCCAACTTTCCTGACGCTGGATCGATGTAGACGGAAACCACTCCGGCGGGCATATCGAAGAGGGCGGGAGGCTGGCCTTTCAGTGCGCTCTCCATAAAGCTCGCCCACACTTTTTTGGACAAATACCCTTCCTTTACATCGTCCACCTTTTGATTTTTGTCGTAGCCTACCCACACCGTGGAGACTAACTGAGGGGTAAAACCGCTTAGCCAAGCGTCATAGTCGGTCGACCCCGTCTTTCCGGCAACTGGCCGATTCAATTCATTGGCGACGCGGAATCCGGTCCCGCCGCGTTCAAACACACCTTGCATCATATTCACCAACAGAGCAGAGGCGACAGGATCGGCCACCCGTGTTTTCTGCGTAGTTTCTTGCACCAAAACGTTTCCTTCGCTGTCTTCAATCGATGTAATCGCGATTGGCTCAACCGCTTCTCCTTTGTTGACGATAGCCGCGTAGGCTGCATTCAACTCCAGAGGTGAGACGGGGGAAGTGCCGAGGGCGAGAGAAGGCACAGCTTGCAAGGGACTGCTGATTCCCAAGCTTTTCGCCTGCTCGACGACTTTTTGCGGGCTGAGAAAATCAATCGTTTTGACCGCGTAAATGTTGTCAGAAGTCTTGATCGCATCGCGCATGTTGATCATCGCGTTCGCATATCGTCCGCCGAAATTGCTCGGGATATATTGTTTGTTATGGTCATAGGTGAAGACCGTCGGCTCGCTTTTCATCATCGTCAGCGGCGTGTAGCCGTTTTGCAAGGCCGCCAAATACATGATCGGCTTGAAGGAGGAGCCGGGCTGTCTTTTGCCCAGCACGCGATTGTACTGGCTTGTTTTATAGTCGCGTCCGCCCACCATCGCTTTGATGTACCCGGTAGCAGGGTCCATGGCGACCAATGCGACCTGCAAATTCGGATTGTCTTTCGGCAGTGTGGATGCGATGATTTCCTCTGCCTTTTTTTGCATCACCGGATCAAGCGTGGTGTGGATTTTCAGACCGCCATGGATGAATTTTTCTTCATCGATGCCGTACTTGTTTTTGACCAGACTCGCGATGTAATCACGGAAGTAAGGCGCTTGTTCGGTTACGTTTTCTGTGGCGCGCTCCTTCAGCTTGATTGGTTCCGCATAAGCCGCTTCTACTTCTTTTGCCGTGAGCATGCCATCGCGTTCCATGGCTTCGAGAATCAGCTTCTGCCGCGATTTTGCCCGCTCAAAATCAACGAAAGGAGAGTAATAGGTCGGTCCTTTGGGAATCCCGGCCAGCATGGCGCTTTCCGCCAGAGACAAGTTTTTGGCGTCCTTGCCGAAATACGTTTGGGCGGCAGCCTGAACTCCGTAGGCAGAATGACCATAGTAAATCTGGTTCATGTACATTTCCAAAATTTCATCTTTGCTGTAATTCAGCTCCAGTTGAATCGCGAGCAAGGCTTCCTTGATTTTTCGCTCCCATGTTTTATCCAGGCTTAAATACAGATTTCGTGCCAGCTGTTGGGTAATCGTACTGGCTCCCTGGCGCATGTCCATGTTGATCACATCGACGTAGGCAGCCATGGCCAGCCGTTTCCAGTCAAAGCCATAATGCTCCCGAAATGAACGATCCTCGATCGCGATCGTTGCGTTGATGAGGGCAGGCGATATTTCCTGAATGGGCACGGAAATGCGATTTTCCCCCCGGTGCATCGTGTCCAGCACGTCTCCGGTAGCTGCGTAAATCGTTGTCGTCTGCTTGACGAATGTTTCAGGAAGCGGTTGCGAGCGCAAGTACAAGATCAAGAGCAAGATGGCAAAAGATAAGCATAAAAGGCTGAGTATGGAAAATTTTACAAATTTCTTGGCCCAGCGAAGATAACGCAACAGGGAAGGCTCACGAATGACTTCCATTTTGCCTCTCCTCCTTTCTATTGTTTGAACGAACAAAATAGTCGTGACAGTCTCCCCGCTCTTTGGAGGAGAAAAGCGTTGGTCGCAAGCGTTTTACGTCCCAAAAGACGTTTTTCGCAGAAACGGGGACGGTTGTTTGACAAGCGAAAGCGCCACATCTGCCGTCAAGCCCCCATCGCGTCTTTTCACAGAAACGAGATAGCTGTTTGACAAGCGAAAGCGCCACATCTGCCGTCAAGCCCCCGCCGCGTCTTTTCACAGAAACGAGATAGCTGTTTGACAAGCGAAAGCGCCACATCTGCCGTCAAGCCCCCGTCGCGTCTTTTCACAGAAACGAAATAGCTGTTTGACAAGCGAAAACGACACCTCCACCGCCATAACCCTTGCCGAGTTTTTTCGCAAAATCCGCTCTGAGCAGCAAAAGCAGCCACGTCCTCTGACATAAAAAAACAGCGCGACGTTTCCACAAAAAACGGGACATACTAAGGGACACAAATGATACTTCTAGTATGGGTCAGCTGTGTACTGGATAAACTTGCCTGTCGCATGAAAAACGAGCGCGAGGACGGGTTTTTGGCCTGTCCAGAAAAAAAACTTGCTTTTTGATTGGCAGCTACTATAATTTTCTTGTTATATTGTATTTTCATGCGGTTAATTGAAGGAGGTTACATAACCATGAATATGGAATTGTGGTACACCGAAAAACAAACGGAAAATCACGGGATAACAACGAAAATTACTGATACCCTATACAGTGAGAAATCCGAGTTTCAACAAATCGATGTCATTACTACCAAGCAGTTTGGTCGCATGTTAGTACTCGATGGCATGGTTATGACCACCGATGTCGATGAGTTTGTATACCACGAAATGATTTCTCACATCGCTCTCAATACGCATCCAAACCCGAAAAAGGTTCTGGTTGTCGGTGGCGGCGACGGTGGGGCAATCCGTGAGATCGTGAAGCATGCAGCTGTGGAAAAAGCAGTTCTGGCTGAAATCGACGGTGGCGTAATTGAATCCTGCAAAAAATATTTCCCGGAAATTGCGAGCGCACTGACAGGCAACCCGCGTGTCGATGTGCAAGTAATCGATGGCATCAAACATATTCATGACCACAAAGGCGAATACGATGTGATCATGGTTGACTCTACAGAGCCAGTTGGCCCAGCGGTAGGTCTGTTTGAAAAAGGCTTCTACCAAGGCATTCACGATGCTTTGAAACCAGACGGCATCATGGTTGCGCAAACAGAATCTCCATGGTTCAACCGCGATCTGATCAAGCGCGTGTTCAAAGACCTGAAATCGATCTTCCCGGTAACCCGTCTGTACACTTGCAGCATCCCTACTTATCCATCCGGTCTGTGGAGCTTCACCATCGCTTCCAAACAACATGATCCGCTGGAAGTAGATCCTGCAAAAATCAAAGATCTGGGCACCAAATACTACAATGCGGAAGTTCACCACGCTGCTTTCAAACTGCCTAACTTTGTGGCTGAGCTGACCCGCGACTAATCGGAGGAGGACAACCTTTATGCGTTTTGACGAAGCATATTCCGGCAATGTCTTCATCCGCAGCCACGGAAGCTATGAAGAAAGCCAAGCAGTAATTTACGGCATGCCGATGGACTGGACGGTCAGCTTCCGCCCAGGTTCCCGTTTCGGCCCTGCCCGCATTCGCGAAGTATCGATCGGTCTGGAAGAGTACAGCCCGTATTTGGACAGACTGCTCGAAGACATCAAGTATTTTGATGCTGGCGATATTCCGCTTCCTTTTGGCAACGTGGAAGGCAGCCTTGATGCGATTCGCACCTTCGTGGCAAAAGTGTTGGAAGACGGCAAATTCCCTCTGGGACTGGGCGGCGAGCATCTCGTTTCCTGGCCGGTATTCCAAGCTGTATACGAAAAGTACAAGGACATGGTGGTATTCCACTTTGACGCGCATACCGACCTGCGCGACAACTACGAAGGATACCAGTATTCCCACTCCACGCCAATCAAAAAGGTGTGCAACCTGATTGGCGGCAAAAACGTCTACTCGTTCGGGATTCGCAGCGGAATGAGAGAAGAGTTTGAGTGGGCAAAAGAAAACATGCACCTGTACAAGTACGATGTTCTGGAGCCTGTGAAGCAAGTGCTGCCGACGATCGGCAACCGTCCGATCTATCTGAGCATCGACATCGATGTTCTCGACCCTGCGCACGCACCTGGCACAGGTACAACAGAAGCAGGCGGCATCACTTCCCGCGAGCTGCTGGACACGATTCACTTCATGGCGCAAAATGGCGCTAATGTGATTGGCTGCGATCTGGTGGAAGTGGCTCCTGTGTACGACCACAGCGAGATGACGCAAATCGTGGCATCCAAAATCGTGCGCGAGTTGCTGCTCAGCTTTGTAAAATAATCGATACAACGACAAGCCTCCGGAACTCACAAAGTACCGGAGGCTTTTGTATGGCGTTGCTCGCACCTTTTCTTATCTGAACCTGAATGGATGCAGAAAATTTTCGCGCGTCGCGTAACGTAACGTAACGTGTAAGACACTCCCTGAGCAGGAGCAGGAGCAGGAGCAGGAGCAGGAGCAGGAGCAGGAGCAGGAGCAGGAGCAGGACATTCATCTGCACTTTAAAAACATTTTTATTTACTAAGTTTATAAAAATAGATAAAATTGGCATAGAGAATAAAAAGTTGCCGAAGCATTATCGAGGGAGTTGTTATCCATGAGAGAAGTTTTTGCGCATGCTGAGTTTCGCAAGCTGTTTTTCTCCAATCTTTTTTCCGGCTTCGGTCAAGGCATGACGATGATCGGGATTGCCTGGTATCTAGTGGAAACCACAGGTTCGGCCCAGCTGTTGGGTTCGACCATGTTCGTCTCGGCTGTGTTGATGTTTTTTATCGGGCCTTATATCGGGACGCTGATTGATCGTTATTCCCGCAAAAAAATGCTGCTCGTTGAAAACTTGATCGGTTTTGGCGTGTTGGGAGTTTTGGCTGTCTGGGGCTTTTTCGGAGAGTATCAGGAATGGATGCTGATCACGATTTACTTGGTTACCACCTTCATGTACCAGATTCATTATCCGGCCCAATCGGCCTTGGTTCAGGAGACGTTCAAACCGAAACATTACAACGACATTAACAGTTTGCTGGAAATCGAGGGACAGACGGCGTCCGTTCTCGCAGGTGCGTTTTCCGGGCTGTTGCTGGGCAAATTCGGACTTTCCACTGTCGTTTTGTTCAATGCTCTGACGTACTTGTTTGCATTTTGTCTGCTTTCCACGATGAAATATACGTTTACATTGGAAGGCGAGGCCAAGCTGAGCCAGGGCGTATCGTGGATCAGCCAGTTCGGGCAAAGCTGGAGCTACATCAAGGAGAAAAAGGGCTTTCTCGTCTTCGGTATATGTGCCTTGATGCCATTTATCGCTGTGATGGCGAGCAATTTGCTGAAGCCTGTTTACGTCAGCCAAACTTTGCAAGCAGATGTCTCGGTCTTCTCGTTCGGGGAGATGGCCTATGCTTTGGGAGCGGTAGCGGCAGGTATACTCGTCTCTGTGGTCGTACGCAAAATGGGGCAGCTGGCTGCGATGGTGGCAAACACGCTGCTGTTCGCTGTCATGATCGTCGTCATGGTGGCCTTGCCGTACGGCTGGGCTTTGATCGGAGCCTATATGTTTTACGGCTGGAGCAATGCCTCTGTTCGCCTCATCCGCCAATCTCTCTACATGACCGTGATCCCGAAACAGTTTATGGGGCGGGTAATGAGCTTTTTCAACTCGCTCGGCATGATGATGCGTTTGGTGCTGATCGGCGTGTTTACAGTCATGATTGACTACACAGGAGCAGGCATGGGCTACCTTGTCCTGGCGGGATTGCTTTTGCTCGCGGCGGTTGGTGTTGCCGCGACCATGCGCTTCCTTTTGGCGGACGCAAAGGACCAGGCAGCGGTTGCAACTCAAGAAGGATGATCGTAAAATGAATGGATGATTGTCCGACAAGCAAGCAGAAATCGTGGAGTGTGGAGAGCGTCATGGAAGAAGTACAACTGAAGCTGTCAGCCAGACATCGCGTCGACGGAGAATGGGATGAAACGACGCATGAGTACAAAGGAAAGCTTGTGCAAAAAGCATCTGCCTGGTATTTGACATATAAGGAACAGCTGGAAGGCGCGGGAGAAGTCAGTACAACCCTCAAACTGACGGACAGCGCTGTTACGCTGGTGCGCCAGGGTGGCGTTTCGACGAGACAGCACTTTGAAAAAGGGGCAAGCACGCATTCCACTTACCAGAGTCCGTACGGGCCGTTCGCCATGGAGACACATACGAGCAAGCTGCGTATCCGCTATGAGGAAGACGCCCCGGTACAGGTGGAAATTTTTTACCAAACGTGGATGAACGAGCAGTACGCTGGCGAGCACGAACTGAAAATGGAGTTAGGAAAATAAGCCGCTCTTTGCAAGGGCGGTTTTTTGCACGTACAATAGAAGGAACTCGCGGCAGGAGTTGGAAGGAGGGTTCAAGCATGTTCGTACTCGTGAATGGCCTTATTGCCGGTCTGGGTTTGGCAGCTTTTCTCGCGCTGGGAGACGGCTTGTTCGACACCAGTACGTTTCCTGTACTGATCGACGTCAGTTATGTCCCGGGCATGGAAAACTTGCCGTCAATCGCGGAGCTTTTGCTCCATCTTTTGATCAGTGTGATCATTGCTTTTTTTCTGATGTATTTTTACCCTCGTGAAGATCGCGGCAAAAGGACCCGTTATTTGCTGTACTGGATGCTTGGATTTGCAGTCGCCTTCTTGCCGTTTAGTCTCTTGAGCAAAGTTCCGATAACGTGGACAGCATTTTGCATATGGATATGTGGACATTTGCTTTACACCGTCATGCTCTCGGTACAAGTAGCGCGAAATCGATAGGATGATGTTGATTTTGCCGAATTTTCGGCATAGTGATGGTTTTTTGGCAGCAAGGTTGAAAGGGGTGGAGGCCAGCATGCCGTTGTCTGATACGGTAGAAATGTTGCAGGCAATACTGGGGGCCATTGATGAAGGGATTCATGTGGTCGATGCGGAAGGAATCACGATTTTCTACAACCACGTCGCGGCAAGACTGGACGGGTTGACGCCAGAAGAGGTGCTGGGGAAGCCTTTATTGGAGGTGTTTCCTTCGCTCGATCGGCATTCGAGCACGCTACTGCGTGTCATTGAGAACGGAGAAGCCATCTACGATCAGACACAGACGTACAAAAACTGGAAAGGAATGCGCGTAGAGACGATTAACACGACGCTCCCGGTCCGAGTAGGCAAAAGGCTGGTCGGAGCGGTTGAGGTCGCAAAAGATATCGGCAAGCTGAAAGAGCTGTCGGAGCGGTTGGTTGACTTGCAGGCGAAAATCAGCAAACCAAAGCGCGCCAAACGGGGGGCGGATGAGGTTGCTTTCCACTTCGAAGACATTTTGACCAAGAGCGAGCAGATGAATCACTTGAAGGAGCGGGCGAAAAAGGCCGCGCGCACGACTTCACCCGTGCTGATTTACGGCGAGACGGGAACTGGCAAGGAGCTGTTTGTGCAATCGATTCACCACGCGTCACTGCGCAGCAGCAAGCCGTTTATCGCGCAAAACTGTGCGGCGCTGCCAGCGTCATTGCTGGAAAGCCTGCTGTTTGGCACGGTGAAAGGCAGCTTCACAGGGGCAGACGATCGGCCGGGACTGTTTGAGCTGGCGGATGGCGGAACGCTGTTTTTGGATGAACTGAACAGCATGCCGCTCGATTTGCAGGCAAAAATGCTGCGCGTGCTACAGGATGGGCAAATCAGGCGGATCGGCGGCAGTCAGTCGGTCAAAGTGGATGTGCGGGTGATCGCTGCTGTCAACGAAGCTCCGCAGCTGCTTGTCGAGCGAGGTTTGATGCGAACCGACCTGTATTACCGGATCAACGTCGTCTCCTTTTCCTTGCCGCCGTTGCGCGAGCGCAGAGAAGATGTCGACTTGCTGGTCGAGCATTTTTTGGCCAAGTTCAACCGGGTGTTCGGCATGAACGTGCGCGGCATCAGCCCGGAAGTGGCCCAACTTTTCGCGCGCTACGACTGGCCGGGGAACGTCAGGGAACTGGAGCATGTGGTGGAGGCAGCGATGAACATGGTGGAGGATGACATGATCATGATGGAGCATTTGCCAGCGCATATGCTGGAGCGAGTGCAGCCGGATATGCTGCAAAGCCCTTCAACGCCTGAGCCAATCCCAATCTCGTTGCTTGCGGACAGAGAAGGCTGTACGTTGCCCGAGATTCTGCGGGAACTGGAAGAGCGGATCATCGGGGACGCGCTGAAACAGACGGATGGCAATGTACTGCGGGCAGCGAAGCTTTTGGGCATCCCAAGGCAAACGCTGCAATACAAGCTTTCGCAACGAATGATCCCGCCCTGTTGAATGCCGAAATTTCGGCAGCGCTTTCATTGGTTTAAAGGGAAAGGAACGCTTACAAAACGCTCTATTTCCTATTTTCTAAATTTTTCGATTTGATTGGCACGACCCTTGCATCTTTACTTGGTCGAGTGAAACGCATGATGGTTCACTACAGACGAGAGGAGATGTGACACAGATGACAGTAGCGACAAGACGTGACTGGCGTTCGATTGAACTTTGGAAGGATGTTCCGGAAGAAAAATGGAATGACTGGATGTGGCAGCTGACCCACACCATTAAAACGGTAGATGATTTGAAGCAAGTAATCAACCTGACGCCGGAAGAGGAAGAGGGCGTGCGTATTTCCACGCAAACCATTCCTTTGAATATTACGCCGTACTACGCTTCGTTGATGGACGTCGATGATCCAAAAGATCCGGTGCGCATGCAATCCGTTCCGCTGTCTTCCGAAATGGTTCGGACAAAGTACGACATGGAAGACCCGTTGCATGAGGATACCGATTCTCCTGTTCCCGGTTTGACTCACCGTTATCCAGACCGTGTGCTCTTCCTTGTGACGAACCAGTGCTCCATGTATTGCCGCTATTGCACGCGTCGCCGCTTCTCCGGCCAGATCGGCATGGGCGTGCCGAAGAAACAGCTCGACGCCTGTATCGATTACATCCGCAGCAGACCGGAAGTGCGTGACGTGCTTCTCTCTGGCGGAGACGGCCTGTTGATCAACGACCGCGTTCTGGAATACATCATCAGCAGCTTGCGCGACATTCCGCACGTAGAAATCATCCGTATCGGAACCCGCGCGCCAGTCGTATTCCCGCAGCGCATTACGGAAAACCTGTGCAACATCCTGAAAAAGTATCATCCGGTATGGCTGAATACGCACTTCAACCATCCAAAAGAAATTACACCGGAAGCGAAGCAAGCTTGCGAAATGCTGGCAAATGCGGGCGTTCCGCTGGGCAACCAGGCTGTGATTCTCGCGGGAATCAACGACTGTGCCAACACGATGAAAAAGCTGGTGCAAGACCTGGTCAAAATTCGCGTCCGTCCGTACTACATCTATCAGTGCGACCTGTCTGAAGGAATCGGCCACTTCCGCGCTCCTGTCAGCAAAGGGATTGAAATTATTGAACACCTGCGCGGCCATACCTCCGGCTATGCTGTCCCTACCTTTGTGGTGGACGCTCCGCACGGTGGCGGAAAAATCCCGGTCAGCCCGAACTACATTATTTCGCAAGCGTCCGATAAAGTGGTGCTGCGCAACTTCGAAGGCGTAATCACATCGTATCCGGAGCCTAAGACCTACCATGAGCATGACGAGGAAAATTGCGAATACTGCACAGCGGCAAAAGGCAAAGCTGTCGGTATCGCGGCCCTCATGCAGGATGAAGTCGACAACCTGGAGCCGACCGATCTGCCGCGCAACAAGCGCATCAAGGCCACCAAAGTCAAGTCGCTGGCAGACGTGCGTCTGGAGCAAAAAGCGAAAAAAGAACAGACGCCTGCAGAAGCAAAAGAAGCGTCTGGCAAATAAACGTGAAAAACAAAGTGTTAGCAGCTGCCTGATTGAACGGGCAGCTGTTTCTTTTTCGTGAGCATGAGGGTGAGAATATTGCCAATTTTATTTGCAGGATGGTTCATTTCCCGCTTCTGTGATAAGATCGGATTACAGTAATATGAGCGAACGTTCAGTCAGTATTATTGCATTGTTTGAAAAAATCAAACTTACAGACTGAATAGTCATTCATTTTTCTTTTCGATTCTGATAAGATAGAAAGTAAAGACAACTCGTGAAAGTGGGGGAGTAGAAACATGCTGGCACTTATCAATCTGATCGCTTTTTTCCTGGTGCTCGCTTACGGGCTGTATCTGGCCGGACATGTTGTGTACAGCAGATATTTGTTCATCAAGCTGGGCAAAAAGCCGGATGTGAAAAATGACTTTGGCGCACGCATCAACCTGATGCTGGACAACGTCATTTTCCACAAGAAGCTGTTGAAGGACAAGAAAAGCGGGATTATGCACGTCGTGATGTTCTACGGATTCATCACGCTGCAATTCGGCGCGATCGAGCTGGTGATCAAAGGGCTATCGACGGGCTTCGAGCTACCTTTTGGCAGCGCTCACAAATACTTTTCGCTCATGCAGGAAATCACCACTTTTCTGATTTTGGCTGCTGTCGGATACGCTTTTTACCGTCGCTATATCGAGAAGTTGAAACGGCTGAAGCGCGGCTTCAAGTCAGGGATTGTCCTGCTGCTGATCTCCTCTCTGATGGCGACTGTATTGCTCTCCCTGGCTTTTGAGCAAATTTGGCTCGGGCATGAAGCATCTGGCTTTGCTCCGATCTCCTCCGTCTTGGCAATGGCCTTTTCCGCCATCGGGGTAGGCAGTACGGGCGGAGCGGTTCTCTTTTATATTTTCTGGTGGGCGCATCTGATCATTTTGTTGGGCTTTGCCGTCTACGTGCCGCAGTCCAAACACGCTCACTTGCTGTTTGCTCCGGTTAACGTCTGGTTCAAAAAGCTCGATCCGCCAGGAAAGCTGTCGAGCATCAACTTCGAGGACGAGACACAGGAAGTATTCGGCGTGGGCAAGATCGAAGACTTCACGCAAACACAGCTGATCGACTTGTACGCCTGTGTAGAGTGCGGGCGCTGTACGAATATGTGCCCGGCAGCGGGAACTGGAAAAATGCTCTCGCCGATGGACTTGATTACGAAAATGCGCGACCATCTGACGGAAAAGGGAGCCGCTGTGACATCCCGTACGCCGTGGATGCCAAGCTTTGCTTTTTCGCAAACGACTGCCAACCAGATCGCTGTGCAAGCTTCGGAAGTGGCAGCCACAGCCGAGGGCGCGACGTCCATTTACGAGAAAAACCTGATTGGCGATGTCATTACCGAGCAGGAGCTGTGGGCTTGTACAACCTGTCGCAACTGTGAAGACCAATGTCCGGTGATGAACGAGCACGTGGATAAAATCATCGACATGCGCCGCTATCTCGTGATGACCGAGGGAAGCATGCCAGCCGAAGCGCAACGTGCCCTGAACAATATCGAGCGCCAGGGCAACCCTTGGGGAATCAACCGCAAGGACCGGATGAAATGGATTGAAGGTCTGAATGGTCAATACGAGGTGCCGACCGTCAAGCAGGTCGAGGAATTTGAATATTTGTTCTGGGTCGGCTCCATGGGCTCGTTTGATCTGCGCAGCCAAAAAATCTCGCATGCTTTTGTGAAGCTCATGCACGAAGCAGGCGTCAAGTTCGCCATCCTGGGGAATGAGGAAAAGAACTCGGGAGATACGGCGCGCCGCATCGGAAACGAATTTTTGTTCCAGCAGCTGGCACAGGAAAACATCGCGTTGTTCGAAGGCTACGAAGTGAAGAAGATCGTCACCTGCGACCCGCACGCGTACAACACGTTCAAAAACGAATATCCGGAGTTTGGATTGACCGCGGAAGTGTACCACCATTCCGAGTTGCTCGCCCAGTGGGTGAACGAAGGCCGCTTGAAACCGACGAAGGCAGTCAAGGAGCGGATTACGTATCACGATTCCTGCTATTTGGGTCGCTACAACGAGATTTACGACAAGCCGCGTGTCATCTTGGAAGCAATCCCTGGCGTCGAAGTGGTGGAAATGAAGCGCAGCGGCTGTGACAGCATGTGCTGTGGAGCAGGCGGCGGCCTGATGTGGATGGAGGAGCATGAAGGCTCGCGTGTCAACGTGGCGCGTACCGAGCAAGCATTGGAGGTCAACCCGACCGCGATTGCCAGCGCCTGCCCGTACTGCCTGACCATGATGAACGACGGAATCAAAACCAAGGAAAAAGAAGACGACGTCAAAACGCGCGATGTGGCGGAGATTTTGGCGGACGCGATCTGACAAGCGACGAAGACGAGAAGTGTTCTTTTGGGAACCCCGAACAGCCTGATTAGGAAAAGAAGTCAGGCTGTTCTTTTTTCGTCGGGATAAGGGTAGCAAACACGGGCGTCAGAAGCTTTAACATAGCCCAACTTTTCTAATAATTCATTGACTAATCGGGTTGAAGACGGCAAAATGAAGATAGCGGAAAATGAACGAACGCTCGGTCATAAGAATGGAGGGCATGCGATGAAAACGGTGATAGTTGGGGCGGCACGTACCCCGTTTGGCAAGTTTGGCGGTTCCCTGAAAGCGTTGTCTGCGGTAGACCTCGGTGCAATCGTGATCAAGGAAGCTTTGGAGCGCTCCGGCATTTCCGGCGATCAAGTCGACGAAGTGATCATGGGCATGGTCATTCAGGCGGGAGCAGGACAGGTTCCTTCCCGGCAGGCAGCACGCAAGGCCGGACTGCCATGGGACGTGGCGAGCGAGACGATCAACAAGGTGTGCGCCTCCGGGATGCGGGCTGTCACGATGGGCGACCAAATCATTCGCGCAGGCGACGGGGAGATTATCGTTGCTGGCGGCATGGAGAGCATGAGCAATGCGCCTTATGCGCTTCCGGCGGCGCGTGATGGCATGAGAATGGGAGATGCGACTGTGCGCGATCTCATGATGTACGATGGCCTCACTTGTCCGTTTGATCAAGTGCCGATGGCTGTTCACGGCAGCAACGTGGCTGAAGAGTACGGAATATCGCGTGAAGCGCAGGACGATTGGGCGCTGCGCAGCCAGCAGAGAACGGCGAGAGCGGTCGAGAACGGACTTTTTGACGAGGAGATCGTAGCCGTCTCCATTCCTCAGAAAAAAGGGGAGCCGCTGCAAGTGACAAAAGACGAAGGACCACGCCCGGATACGACCAGGGAAGGTCTGGCGAAACTGCCGCCAGTCTACAAAAAGGACGGAACGATTACGGCAGGCAACGCGCCTGACATTAATGACGGAGCAGCAGCGATGGTGCTGATGTCCGATGCCAAGGCCGAGGAGCTGGGCATCAAGCCGCTCGCTACGATTCTCGGACATGCGCACGTAGGAGCAGAAGCGCCTTACATTGCAACGACACCAGGGCTGGCCATCAACAAGCTGCTCGAAAAAACAGGGGTTTCGCTGGACGAAATCGCTTTGTTTGAAGTGAACGAAGCGTTTGCAGCCGTGACCTTGACCAGCGGCAAAATCGTCGGTTGGGACGACGAGAAAGTAAATGTAAACGGGGGAGCGATCGCGCTCGGTCACCCGATTGGAGCGAGTGGAGCACGAATTATCATGCACCTCGCATACGAGTTGAAAAGACGCGGTGGCGGACTAGGGATTGCGGCGATTTGCAGCGGTGCCGCACAGGGAGACGCTATCCTGATTAAAGTGGAGTAGGGGGCCTTTTACATGAACGTACAAACGATAATGGTCATCGGAGCAGGGCAGATGGGCAGCGGCATTGCCCAGGTAGCAGCACAGGCAGGCTTTCGCGTTTATTTGAACGACGTGCAGCAGCCGTTTGTGGAGCGCGGTCTGGCGACGATCACGAAAAACTTGTCGCGCAACGTGGAAAAAGGCAAACTGAGCGAAGACGACAAACAGGCGATCTTATCCCGGCTCGTCCTGTCGACCGATTTGGCAGACGCGGCGAATGCTGATTTTGTTATAGAAGCTGTCACCGAAAATATGGCGGTGAAAACAGCGATCTTTTCCAAACTGGATGAGGTATGTCCGCCGCATGCGATTTTGGCGAGCAACACGTCCTCTCTTCCCATCACCGAAATTGCCGCAGTGACGAAGCGGCCGGAAAAAGTGATCGGGATGCATTTCATGAATCCTGTACCTGTGATGAAGCTGGTCGAAATTATTCGCGGGCTGCAAACAGCAGACGAGGTATACCAGCTGACCGAAGATTTGTCGAAGCAAATGGGCAAGGTGCCAGTAAGCGTAAATGATTTCCCGGGCTTCGTGTCCAATCGGGTGCTGATGCCGATGCTCAACGAAGCGATCTATTGCGTGTATGAGGGCGTGGCAACGCCAGAAGCGATCGACGAAGTGATGAAGCTGGGCATGAACCATCCGATGGGGCCGCTCCAGTTGGCTGACTTTATCGGTCTTGATACGTGCCTCTACATCATGGAGGTGCTGCACGAAGGCTTCGGCGATTCCAAATATCGTCCTTGCCCGCTGCTTCGCAAATACGTAAAAGCGGGATGGCTAGGCAAAAAATCCGGTCGAGGATTCTACGTGTACAACTAACTGAAGGATTCGGCAGAAAGGTAGGACGGACATGGATTTTCGATTGAACGATGAGCAAGAGATGATGCGCCGCATGGTACGCGACTTTGCGCAAAAAGAAATTGCGCCGTTTGTTCCGGTTATGGAGGAAAAGGATGAGTTTCCCCGCCAGATTCTCAAAAAGATGGGCGAGATGGGGCTGATGGGAATACCGATCGCTGAAGAATGGGGAGGCGCCGGAGCCGATTTTGTCTCCTACATTTTGGCGATTCACGAGATTTCCAAAGTGAGCGCGACAGTGGGAGTCATTTTGTCCGTGCACACCTCTGTAGGAACGAATCCGATTCTTTACTTCGGAACGGAGGAGCAGAAGCGCAAGTACGTGGCAAAGCTGGCTCGTGGCGAATATCTCGGCGCTTTTGCCCTGACCGAGCCGCATGCCGGGTCCGATGCCAGCAGCATCAGAACGACAGCGGTGCGAAGCGGGGATGAATACATCCTGAACGGCAACAAAGTGTTCATCACGAACGGCGGCGAAGCGGATACGTACATCACTTTTGCGGTCACGGATGCCAGCAAGGGAAGCAAAGGAATTTCCGCTTTCATCGTGGAGAAAGATACGCCGGGCTTTATCGTCGGCAAAAAGGAAAAGAAAATGGGGCTGCACGGCTCCTACACGACTGAGCTGGTGTTTGACAACGCTCGCGTACCTGCTGCCAACCTGTTGGGGCAAGAGGGAGACGGCTTCTGCATAGCGATGGCGAACCTGGACACGGGCAGAATCGGAATCGCTGCGCAAGCGTTGGGGATCGCCGAGGCTGCTGTCCATTATGCGACAGAGTACGCAAAAGAACGCAAGCAGTTCGGACAACCGATCGCCAAGCAACAAGCTATCGGGTTCAAGCTCGCGGACATGGCGACAAAAGCGGAAGCAGCGAGACTGTTGGTGTATCGCGCAGCATCACTGCGCAGCCAGGGAATCGCCTGCGGCATGGAAGCGTCGATGGCAAAACGCTTCGCTACGGATACGGCGATGGAGCTGGCGACAGAAGCGGTACAAGTGTTTGGCGGGTACGGCTACACCAGAGAATATCCGGTTGAGCGTCTGTTCCGGGATGCCAAAGTTACGCAGATTTATGAGGGTACCAATGAAATTCAACGAATCGTAATCGCCAAGCATTTGCTTGCTGACTAAATAAAAGCCTTTTGTGCCGCCCGGTTACTGGGCTGACTAAAACAGGCGAAAACACATGGGGGAGTGAAAAAAATGAATTTCCAGCTTACGGAAGAACATGACATGATGCGTAAAATGATCCGCGATTTCGCAGAAAACCAGGTGGCTCCGACAGCAGCCGAGCGCGATGAGGAAGAGCGCTTCGACAGATCCATTTTTGAACAGATGGCAGAGCTTGGCTTGACGGGCATCCCTTGGCCGGAAGAATACGGAGGCGCTGGCGCGGACTACTTGAGCTACGTCATAGCAGTCGAAGAACTCTCCCGTGTGGATGCGTCGATCGGCGTGACTTTGTCCGCGCAAGTATCGCTGGCAAGCTGGCCGATTTACAAGTTCGGTACAGAAGAGCAGAAGCAAAAGTTTTTGCGTCCATTGGCAGAAGGCAAAAAAATGGGAGCTTACTGTTTGACTGAGCCAGGCTCAGGCTCCGACTCCGCAGGAATGCGTACAACTGCTGTGCGCGATGGCGACCACTACATTTTGAACGGCAGCAAAATTTTCATCACCAATGCGGGTGAAGCAGAGATTTACATCGTTTTTGCCGTAACCAGCCCTGAGCTGAAACACAAGGGAGTTACCGCCTTCATCGTGGAAAAAGGCATGGACGGCTTCACGATGGGCAAAAAGGAGAAAAAGCTGGGCATTCGTTCCTCGCCAACTTTGGCGGTGAATTTTGAAGATGTACGAGTTCCTGTAGAGAATAGGCTCGGCGAGGAAGGTCAAGGCTTCAAAATCGCCATGATGACGCTGGACGGCGGACGAAACGGAATCGCTGCCCAAGCGGTTGGCATCGCGCAGGGAGCTTTCGAGCACGCCCTTGCTTATGCCAAAGAACGCAACCAGTTCGGGAAGCCGATCGCGTCCTTGCAAGCCATCCAGTTCAAGCTGGCTGACATGGCAACCAAAATCGAAGCCGCTCGCTTGCTCACGTATCAGGCTGCATGGCTGGAAGACCAGGGCCTGCCTTACGGAAAAGCATCTGCCATGTCCAAAGTATTCGCGGGCGATATCGCGATGGAGGTTACGACCGAAGCAGTGCAAGTATTTGGCGGGTACGGCTACACCCGTGAGTACCCTGTCGAGCGCTTCATGAGGGATGCGAAAATCACGCAAATTTATGAGGGCACTAATGAAATCCAGCGCGTAGTAATCAGCAACTACCTGCTAAAAGAATAGAGAAATCATTACCGACAACCACGATTGTTCCAACTAGCTGAACGCAAAAAGATTTTTTGATAAGGCCTGTGGAAAAGAAAGGTTTGGCTTTGCGCTCTTACTCGCGTATAATTGTTTGCGAAAAGATCGTCAATGAGCGTTTGCGCCTTTCTTTTCCTGAAAGTGTCTGACTAAACGCTCAGTCGGTTGGAAGGGTGGATTTGTTGTGTCCGAAAGAAGAAAAACCATACCGTCCTTGGTAAAGGACCCGAAGTTGATTGAAAAACGCCGGGAGCAGATTATTGAAGCTGCCGTTCATCTCTTCATTAATAAAGGTTTTCACAAAACGACGACGAGGGAGATCGCCCGGGCTTCCGGGTTCAGTATCGGCACCTTGTACGAGTACATCGAATCGAAGGAAGACGTGCTTTATCTCGTTTGCGATGCGATTCATGCCGAGATGGAGACGCGTTTGCGCGAAGCGATCAATTTTAACGGCACAGGCTTGAAAATTTTGAAGCTCGCACTCAAAAGCTTGATCCGCGTGATGGATCAGATGAGCGACCGCGTCCTGCTCATTTATCAGGAGTCGAAGTCGCTGCCGAAAGAAACGCTTCGTTACGTTCTCGGACGTGAAGAAGAGATTGCCCAAATTTTTGTGGAGATCCTGCAAAAAGGGATTGCCGACGGTTCGCTGCGCATTGATGAGAAGCATGTCAAGCTGATGGCTGACAATATCATGGTGCTGGGCGAAATGTGGGTGTTCCGTCGCTGGGCTCTGCACAAGCACTATACGTTGGAGGAGTTCACCGAAAAGCAGATTACGCTGTTGCTTCGTGAAATCAGTGTCTCCGACTAAGTCATTTACTTGAATCTCGGGGAGAGTGGAACGATGGAAACCGAAGTGTATCGTCCGCAAAACAAGGTGCGTTTTGTGACCGCTGCCAGCTTGTATGACGGTCACGACGCCTCGATCAATATCATGCGCCGTATTTTGCAGTCATCGGGAGTGGAAGTGATCCATCTTGGTCACAATCGCTCGGTCGATGACATCGTGACTGCTGCCATCCAGGAGGATGTGCAGGGCATTGCCATCAGCTCTTATCAGGGCGGCCATGTGGAATATTTCAAATACGTGATTGATCTTTTGCGCGAGCGGGGAGCGGAGCATATCCGTGTCTTCGGGGGCGGCGGTGGAGTAATCGTTCCACGCGAGATTCGCGAGCTGGAGGAATACGGCGTCTGTAAAATTTACTCGCCGGATGACGGCAGGCGTTTGGGCTTGCAAGGCATGATCAACGACATGATCAGAAACAGCGATTTTCCGACCGTCAAACAGTTGGAAGACGAAGTAAAGGGCTTGCGCGAGCAGAATCACAAGGCGGTCGCCCGACTGATCTCTGTCGCGGAGTATGCGGTGGATCAGCCAGAGTGGAAGGAACCGTTGCAAGCAAGCGTGCTGGAAGCCCCAGAGTCGATTCCGGTGCTCGGGATCACAGGTACAGGTGGAGCCGGAAAAAGCTCGCTGACGGATGAGCTTGTTCGCCGCTTTATCCGTACGTATCCGGAAAAAACAGTCGCGATTCTGTCTGTCGATCCATCCAAGCAAAAATCGGGTGGAGCGTTGTTGGGCGACCGGATACGGATGAATGCCAACAACACGCCACGCGTCTACATGCGCAGTTTGGCGACGCGAAAGTCAGGCATGGAGCTGTCGGCGGCGTTGAAAGATGCCATTCAAGTAACGCGTGCCGCACAATTTGACTTGATCATCGTGGAGACGAGCGGGATCGGTCAGGGCGATGCGCAGGTGACGGAAGTGTGCGATGTTTCCATGTACGTCATGACCAGTGAATTTGGTGCGCCATCGCAGTTGGAAAAGATCGACATGCTCGATTTTGCGGACGTGATCGCGATCAACAAGTTCGAACGCAAAGGCTCGGAAGATGCTTTGCGGGAAGTGCGGAAGCAGTATCGTCGCAATCATCAGCTATTCGATTTGCCTGACGAGCAGGTCCCGGTTTACGGTACGATTGCCAGCCAGTTCAACGACCCGGGCACAAATGTGCTGTTTGCTGCTCTGATGCATAAAATTGTGCAAAAGACGAATGTGGACTGGTCTGTTGAGAATTTGGATACTACTCCTGTGAAAATTCACAAAACTTCGTTGATTCCGACAGAAAGAATCAACTATTTGCAAGAGATTGCGAATACGGTCCGCCAATACCAGGCGTACACCGATGAGCAGTCCGCTATCGCCCGCAAGCTGTATCAGCTGCACGGCGCCAAGGAAACGCTGCTTGCAGCCAAGGACGAAGCAGTAACCGAATTGATCGCGGTACTCGACAAGCAAATCAAGCTGTTCGAGGAAAAGCTGCATCCCGAATGCCGCAAAGTGCTCGACAACTGGCCCAAGCTCAAGGAAGCGTACAGACAGGACCAGTTTGTCACTCGCATTCGCGACAAGGAAATCGTCACGAAGCTGTTCAGCGAATCGCTGTCAGGTACTCGCATTTCGAAAGTAGCCGTGCCGGACTTCCATGACTGGGGCGAGATTTTGAAATGGTCGCTGAAGGAAAACGTACCAGGCGAGTTCCCTTATACAGCTGGGGTATTTCCGTTCAAACGCGAGGGAGAAGATCCGAAGCGGCAATTTGCGGGCGAAGGTACGCCTGAGCGCACGAACCGCCGTTTTCACTTCTTGTCCCAAAATGACGAAGCGAAGCGGCTGAGTACGGCTTTTGACTCGGTGACCTTGTATGGGGAAGATCCGGATTATCGTCCGGATATTTACGGGAAAATCGGAACGAGCGGCGTGAGCATCTGCACGCTCGACGACATGAAAAAGCTGTATGCCGGCTTCGACTTGTGTGCGCCGAGCACATCGGTTTCGATGACGATCAACGGTCCTGCTCCGATGATTTTGGCGATGTTCATGAATACGGCCATCGAGCAGCAGATCGAGAAGTTTGTCCAAAAGGAAGGGCGCCAGCCTACCGAGGAAGAAGCCAAACAAATCAAGGCGTATACGCTGTCGACGGTTCGCGGCACGGTCCAAGCGGATATTTTGAAAGAAGATCAGGGACAAAACACATGTATCTTCTCGACTGAATTTGCGCTGCGAATGATGGGCGACATCCAGCAGTATTTCATCGATCAAAAGGTGCGCAACTACTACTCCGTGTCGATTTCCGGCTACCATATCGCGGAGGCGGGGGCGAATCCGATTACCCAGCTGGCGTTTACGCTGGCGAACGGGTTTACGTATGTGGAGTATTACTTGAGCAGAGGCATGCACATTGATGACTTTGCGCCGAATCTGTCGTTCTTCTTTTCTAATGGACTGGACCCCGAGTATACGGTCATCGGCCGGGTCGCTCGCCGCATCTGGGCAACCGTGATGAAAAACCGCTACGGCGGGAATGAACGCAGCCAAAAGCTGAAATATCACATTCAAACATCCGGACGCTCCTTGCACGCACAGGAAATGGATTTCAACGATATCAGAACGACGCTGCAAGCGCTGATTGCGATTTACGACAACTGCAATTCGCTGCATACCAATGCCTACGACGAGGCGATTACGACCCCGACAGAGAACTCTGTACGCCGGGCTATGGCGATCCAGATGATCATCAACAAGGAAATGGGCCTCGCGAAAAATGAAAACCCGTTGCAAGGCGCGTTTATTATTGAGGAGCTGACGGATCTGGTCGAAGAGTCCGTGATGCAGGAATTTGAACGGATCAGTTCTCGCGGCGGCGTGCTGGGAGCGATGGAGACGCAGTACCAGCGCGGCAAAATCCAGGATGAATCGATGTATTACGAGATGAAAAAGCACACAGGCGAGCTGCCGATTATTGGCGTGAATACTTTCATCAATCCGAACGCTTCCGAGGACGACTACGAGATCGAACTGGCGCGGGCGACCGAGGAAGAAAAAGAACAGCAAATCATCAACCTGAGAGCGTTCCAGGAGCGCCATCGCGATGTAGCTCCACAGGCGTTGCGCCGCTTGCAGGAAGTAGCGATGGCGGGCGAAAACATCTTCGCCGAACTGATGGAAACGGTGAAGGTCGCTTCGCTCGGACAGATCAGCGCCGCTTTGTATGAAGTCGGCGGTCAGTATCGGAGAAACATGTAGCGGCAAGTTTGGAGCGCAAAAACGAAACAAGGGCCACCTTTGTATAGAGGCGGTCCTTGTTTTGGTTGTTTAAGGGGCGGATTCCATGAAATCGAGAATGTATTTTTGAAGGGTGGAGGTAATTTCGCCATTCCTGGTGATCATTTTTGTTTCCATCTCTTTATCGGATAGTTTGGCATGTTGGGGTAAGGCAGGCAAAACTCGAAACGTTGTCACCTGAATAAATAGACCATTGGCTGTAAAGCTGTTGCTGTAAACAGAAGGGAAAGTCATTTCAGACCCCAGCCTTTTGCCGGTTGTGCTGTCGATCCTGTTTACGCTGGCATAATGCTTCTCCGATACCCACGGATGGTAATAAAAGCCGACTTTTGTCAGGATATCCCCATCTTCTATAAATATTTCTTTTGTTAAGGCTTTCGATAAGTCGTCATCAATCGCGTCTACCTTGTTTTTCGACCATTTCATTTCTGGATTTCCCGGATAAATGGTGTAGTGTTGAGCAGTAGGCTTGATTGTTTTATACGTTTGGGACAAATGATCCATGGCACCGTTAACTCTGCTGACAAACTGTTCATATGACAACTGCTTTTCTGGTTCTTTTCCGAGCGTGAGAATACCAATCTGCCACAGTAACAGTAGTCCGGCAACTGCCAGAACACATTTGATAACAATGCTGTTCATTTTCATACAACGATTCCTTTCAGAGAAAGTAAATGATTCTGCAATAACGAAGTTCTTTGCTGACATGCAAAACAAGAGTAGAAGCTGAACTTCTACTCTTGTTTTTTATTTTTCAATCATACGTTACTTTTCCGAAATGAATCTTACCAGTGTCGTATTCACTGTAAGGCAATCTTGCATTTACTGTTCTAGTTTTAAATCCGGAATTACCGGAAACGTCTTGCCACTTGTATTTTACAGCCCCGCCTGTTCGAACACCGTGGGCATAAATTTTAATAGAGCCAGTTCTGCCAGTATACAAATTGTATTTTTTGCTAGCGCCGATCCCCTCAGATGTAGAGGAAGCTCTGGCTACGCTTCCATTAACGCTTGCTTCCACCTCAACCGCTATAACGTTAAACTCTGCTTTAGCAGAAAGTCCTCCTGAAATTGTCCATTGCACCGTTGACGATTCATTATAGGAAACCGTTAATTCTGTTGTAGAACCAGCTTCATCTCGGGTGTCAAAGGAAAATTCAGCAATTTCAAATGCGTCCCTCTTGTTTTCAGTATAGCTAGGGACGTAACTCACTGGCCATTCTTTATACATCGAGTCTGATCTAGGAGCAATGTTTTTGGAAGATTTGCCAAAATTACTTTGCCATTCGTTATTTGTTTGCTCTTGAGCAATTTTTTGAATCTCGGAATCAGAATAGTATCTTACATTCCCTTCAGCGAAGCTGACAGAGGAGAAGGCGGTTAGTGATAGAACGGTAGTCAAAAGTGTGACAAATGTTTTCTTTCTAAACATTATATACCCTCCCATATTTTGGAATCTATTTAACCATAAACCATTTTTTGTAAAATAACAATATGATTATCGAAAATACAAGGAAAATATTTACAATTAATGTCGGCGTGTTTTCTAATATCGTAATTGACGACGATGGAAAGGGGGTGTGGATGTTCCTGAGGGAACTAATCATAAGGATCGTCTCTTGATATCGGCGGTGACGAAGCGTCTATAAATATGCAAAACGAACCTCTAGAATCTTTTCCAAGGTTCGTTTTGGTTTAGCGATATAGTTGAGCTTAATGCATGGAATGCTTCATTGTTTTAGCGAATCTTGAGGGGACTGTTATAAAATTATCGCAACAGCTCTACCCCTCACTAGAATGCCGCCGAAAAACTTCTTGGTTATACTCAACCGATCTCCCGCGGGGAATACTCAAACTCACCCAATGCTCGTTTTGCAACTGTTTCCCGAGGTAAACGATTTGTCCGACGTGGTAGGAGTAGTGAGAGAGCTGGCGCTGGATGGCTTTCATGACGGAGTGAGGCTCGTTTCGGATCGTGACTGTTTTCATCAGGTCGTCATGCGAAAGCGCGGCCAGAGCGGCAAACAGAACTTGCCAGCCTGTCTCCCAACAGGCGATCAGGTCCTCTTTCGTAGCGAAGCCGCCTTCAAATTCCTGGTCGCGATTGCGGCCGGGTTTTTCGCCATCGCTTCCGAACAGATCGGTCCATCTGGCTACCATGTTGCCTGACAGATGTTTGACGATGATTGCAATGCTGTTGGACTCGCTGGAAGGTGCTTGCTGAAGCTGCTCCAGGGAGAGCTGTTCGATCGTCTTTTCCCCGAGTTTTTTCACATCGAAAAACTTGTCTGTCGTACATGAAAGAAACTCCTGTGCCCATTCCATTCGCTTCACTCCTTTCTTTATCTATTTGATCTTACATGAAAATGGTTACACCTTGTTTGAAAGCCTTGCATTTTCGGCTAAAATAAGGAATACTGTATGTTAGCCTTCGTATGTTGAACGACATGCGAAAAAGGAAATGGACTTCATTTATGTATTGCCTATGCAAAGCCTGCGTCCACCAGAAAAGGGCGAGGTCGGTATTGAACCCAATAGTTTTCTAATGGAAAGGACGTGCCCTGGGTGAGTCAATTGTTTGCTCATATTGATCCCGAGAAACTGAGCGAGATGGCGTTGGTTGATATTGCGTATGAAATTTTGCGTGAAACCAACCGCACTTACAACTTCCGCGAGCTGATGGATGAACTGGTTACCGTTCGTAACATGACAAACGAACAACTCATGGCAATCATCGCGCAAGTATACACAGAAATTAACATTGACGGCCGTTTTGTATGCCTTGGCGACAACGTGTGGGGATTGAAGCGCTGGTACCCGACTGACACAGTTGAAGAGACGCAAGAAGGCGGCGGAACCAAAAAGAAAAAAATTATCCTCGAGGACGACTTCGACGATTACGACACCGAAGACGAAGTGGTTGAGGATTACGAAGACGACGATGTTGTCATTTTCGAAGACGAAGAAGAATTTGTTGATGAGGATGCAGAGATCGAGGATGAAGAGATCGATGCTGAAATCGACGAAGAGGAGCTCGAAGAAGAGGAAGACGAGCTGTTCGACGAGGAGCTTGAAGAAGAGGAAGCTGACGAAGAGTTGGAAGATGAAGAGGATAAGTGATAAGTCCTTGACTTCCGCTTGAGGGACAGATAAAATACTCCTTGGGCTTCACATGAAGAAGGATTAAATAAGGGAAACTATAAAACAAAAGTGCCCCTACCCCATTGCATGAAGGGATAGGACTCGCTTTTGTTTTTCTTTTTTTGGGAGCCGTCTTCATACGTTTTTTACTACTACTAAAGGGTTAGGGAAAGAGGGGACGTTAACGATGACGAAGTATATTTTTGTGACAGGCGGGGTCGTATCCTCGTTGGGAAAAGGAATTACAGCGGCTTCTCTGGGCCGACTCCTGAAAAATAGGGGCTTGAAGGTAACGATCCAGAAGTGCGATCCGTACATCAACGTTGACCCAGGGACAATGAGCCCGTATCAACATGGTGAAGTGTTCGTAACGGATGATGGAGCGGAAACCGACCTGGACCTGGGACACTATGAGCGCTTTATCGACATCAACCTGAGCGCGAACTCCAACGTAACGACTGGAAAAATCTACTCAACCGTCATCGCCAAAGAACGTCGTGGAGACTATCTGGGTGGAACTGTTCAAGTGATTCCGCACATCACCAACGAGATCAAAGACCGCATTTTCCGCGCTGGCCGTGAAACAGGAGCCGATGTGGTCATTACCGAGATCGGTGGAACTGTAGGGGATATCGAGAGCTTGCCGTTCCTGGAAGCGATTCGTCAAATCAAGAGCGACATTGGCCGTGAAAACGTCATGTACATTCACGTGACTCTTGTTCCTTACATCAAGGCAGCTGGCGAAATGAAAACAAAGCCAACCCAACACAGCGTGAAGGAATTGCGCAGCCTGGGCATCCAGCCAACCGTTATCGTAACTCGTACCGAACAGCCTATGACACAAGAAATGAAGGACAAGCTGGCGCTGTTCTGTGACATCGACAAAAATGCGGTTGTGGAGTGCGTAGACGCCGAGACACTGTACGATGTTCCGCTGCAACTGCAAGCCCAAGGTCTGGATGACTACGTGTGCCGCCATCTCGGTCTGGCTTGCCAGGAAGCAGACATGACGGAGTGGAAATCGCTGGTTGGCAAAATCAAAAACTTGTCCAAGACCACCACTATTGCGATCGTCGGGAAATACGTAGAGCTGCACGACGCTTATTTGTCTGTAGCAGAAGCGCTGTACCACGGCGGTTATGCGAATGATTCCAAAGTGGAAATCAAATGGGTGCACGCAGAAGAAGTTACGCCTGAAAACGTAGCCGAGATGCTGGGCGATGTGAACGGCGTGCTGGTGCCAGGCGGCTTCGGCGATCGCGGCATCGAAGGAAAAATCATCGCTACCCGTTACGCTCGCGAAAACAAGGTGCCGTTCCTCGGAATTTGCCTCGGTATGCAAATCGCGGTTATCGAGTTTGCCCGTCACGTGGCAGGCATGGATGGTGCCAACAGCTCCGAGATCAACCCGGAAACAGCTTATCCAGTTATCGACCTTTTGCCAGAACAAAAGGAAATCGAGGACAAAGGCGGAACTATGCGTCTTGGCATCGGACCTTCCAAAGTGGAAGAAGGCACGCTGACTGAAGCTGCTTACGGCAGCACATTGGTGTATGAGCGCCACCGTCACCGTTATGAAGTCAACAACGAATATCGCGAGCAACTGGCTCAATTGGGCCTGCGCTTTGCAGGTACGTCGCCGGATGGCCGTCTGGTGGAAATCGTGGAAGTTCCAGACCATCCTTGGTATGTGGCTACCCAGTTCCATCCGGAGTTCACTTCCCGTCCGAACCGTCCGCAACCATTGTTCCGCGACTTCGTCAAAGCTTCCCTGAACCTGAATCGATAAATGTTTGCATAAAAAAGACGCCCCGGCGAAATCAATCGTCGGCGCGTCTTTTCTGTTTTCAATGAAAGAGCGGCGATAGCCAGGCTACCCAATAAGCGGCGGGAACAAGCAGAAGCTGCGCCAGAACGGTTCCGAAAAAGCGGGAAATCATCAGCCACAAATACATGTCGCGAATGGACTCCTGCGTCGCTTTTCCCTGCATGGCCTTCTCGGTCAAAAGGGCAACCTGCGGGTCGACCAGAATGGTCATGAAGATCGTGGCAAAGCCGTTGATCATGCCGGAAGACATCAGTACGGTTGCTTTGTAGTCAGGCGTCAAAAGGGTTGCATACAGCACGGAGAGCACGCTGCTGGTATAGATGGCTGTCCCCAGGCAGTTGAGCAGCAAAAGGCGTTTGGGGATGCCTTTGATGCGAAAGCGGGAGATGCCTTGCCAACTCGGGATTCGCACGTGGTGCCGGACGCGGCGGATGCTGTCTACCGTGACGGCTGTGCGCAGCATTTGCGGGATCGAGCCGGCCAATTCCAGATGGGAAATCACCCGCTTGGAAATTTGGACAAACGTAGGAAACAGCACGATGGCTGCCAGCGTCCCTACTGAGGAGGCGACGATAATCAAATGCAGCTGCCAGCTCGGATCGGTGTGCAGCATGGCAGCCTGATCCATCAGTCCGCCAGTGAACGGACCTTGGATCAGGTTGGAGGTGCGGGAGAGAAGCAGCGTAATGCCGACAAGCGACAGGGCGACCGCGATTCTCCCTGTTTGTACGCCAGCGAAGCGAATGGCGTAGGAAAGTGTCTCTGTCGTATGGATAACAAACGTTAACAGGCAAATCAACCAGAGCGCATCCATCTTGTTTTTCGGCTCCTTGCGTAGTGCAAAAATGGTATTCCTAATTATACTCGAAATGGACACTGCGGGAAATTTTCAATAGACGAAGCGCAAAACGGGCAGGAGTTTCCTGATTTTAGGCGAAACCATAATTAATTAAGGAAATGGATTCGTCAGGGGGGAGTAACCGTGTTCGACAAACATGATAAAAAGGTACTGGTTGTCGATGACCAGTATGGGATTCGCATTTTGTTGTACGAGGTACTGGGCAAAGAGGGATACAAAACATTCCAGGCTGCAAACGGGAAGATGGCCCTGGAGATTGTGGAAAAAGAATCGCCTGATCTGGTCATTCTCGACATGAAGATTCCAGGCATGGACGGGATTGAGATTTTGAAGCATATCAAGAAGATCAATCAGGAAATCAAGGTAATCATGATGACCGCTTATGGCGAACTGGACATGATCAAGGAAGCGACGCAACTGGGAGCGCTTACCCATTTCACCAAACCGTTTGATATCGACGAATTGCGAATGGCTGTTCAGCAGCAGCTTGCCTGCTAGTGCTTTGGACAAGTCTTCGTGGGGACAAGCGTACCTGTTAACATACGCCTGTCTGTGATATAATAAGCCACGTGATTGAAGTTAGCAGAGGAGGATTTCCCAAATGCCACTGGTACCTATGACCGCTTTTACCGAAGACGTCAAATTGCATAAATACGCCGTCGGACAATTTAACCTGAACAATCTCGAGTTTACTCAAGCGATTACGGAAGCTGCGATGGAAGAAAAATCGCCTGTGATTTTTGGTGTTTCCGAGGGAGCGCTTAAATACATGGGTCTTGATTACACGGTAGCCATTGCAAAAGTGGCGGCAGAACGCGCAGGAGTACCTGTTGCGCTGCACCTGGATCACGGCAGCAACTTTGACATTGTCATGAAGTGCATTCGCGCAGGATTTTCTTCGGTTATGTTCGATGGTTCCCACCATTCGTTTGAAGATAACCTTCGCTTGACCAAACAGGTTGTTGAGGCTGCTCACGCTGTAGGCGTTTCTGTAGAAGGTGAACTCGGTACCATCGGCGGGGTAGAGGACGACCTGTCTGTTGACGAGGAAGACGCTACTCTGGCGAATCCGGAAGAAGCGATCCGCTTCTGGGAAGAAACAAAAGTAGACTACGTAGCCATTGCAGTGGGAACAGCTCACGGCATGTACAAAGGCGTGCCAAAAATTCGCTACGACATTATCGAAAAAGTAGCAAGCAACATCGGAGCGCCAATCGTGCTGCACGGTGGTTCCGGCGTACCAGACGATGCGATTGTGGAATCGATCAGACTGGGCGTAGGAAAAATCAACGTAAATACAGAAAGCCAAGTCGCATGCACCGAAACGGTTCGCAAAGCGTTGGCTGCGAAACCTAACGAAATCGATCCGCGCAAATACCTGGGTCCTGCTCGCGATGCGATCAAGGAAGTCGTAAAAGGAAAAATGCGCCTGTTCGGAAGTAGCAACCGCGCGTAACTAGGAGGATAATCATGCGTTTTTTGATTGATACGGCAAATGTAGATGAAATTCGCGAGATTCACGAATGGGGCGTTTTGGCTGGAGTAACGACGAACCCTTCTCTTGTTGCAAAAGAAGGCCGTGACTTTGTCGAAACCCTCAAAGAGATCATCGATATCGTAGATGGACCGATCAGTGCGGAAGTCATCAGCACCGATGCCAAAGGGATGATTGAAGAAGGCGAAAAGCTGGCTTCTCTCTCCAAAAACATCGTGATCAAGCTGCCGATGACGGCTGAAGGTCTGAAGGCAACCAAGTATTTTGCCAAGCGCAAGATCAGAACGAACGTAACGCTGGTGTTTTCCGCTAACCAGGCGCTGCTTGCTGCTCGCGCAGGTGCAAGCTTCGTGTCTCCGTTCCTGGGACGTCTGGACGATATCGGTCAAGACGGCATGCAGCTGATCGAAGACATCGCAGAGATTTTCTCTGTGCATGGCATCGATACGGAAATCATCGCAGCATCTGTTCGTCACCCTGTTCATGTGACAGAAGCCGCTCGCCGTGGTTCGCACTTCGCTACCATTCCGGCAAAAGTATTCAAGCAACTGATTGCTCACCCATTGACAGACAGCGGTTTGGAGAAGTTCCTCGCTGACTGGGCAAGCATGCAAAAATAAGGACACGTACCGAAAGTTCAAGCACCTTTCTCATTGGGGAAGGTGCTTCTTTCCCGATTACACCTGAGGAGAGCGATGCATGGATAAGCTGATCATCAATGGTGGAAAACCGCTAGCGGGAACGGTGACCATCAGCGGAGCAAAAAACAGCGCAGTCGCACTGATTCCTGCCGCATTGTTGGCGGATGGACCTGTTGTTATTGAAAATCTGCCCCGTATTCAGGATGTAGATATCTATCACGAGCTCCTGCGGGAAATGGGAGCTGACGTGCTGTTCGAAGAAGACTGGATGGAAATCGACGGGCGCTTGATGAAGCTGATGCTCATGCCTAACGGCAGAATCAAAAAGCTGCGCGCCTCTTACTATTTGTGGGGAGCCTTGCTTGCCAAATTCGGAGAGGCACAGGTAGGATTGCCTGGCGGATGCGATTTGGGGCCAAGACCTGTCGATTTGCATATCAAAGGCTTTGAAGCGATGGGCGCCGAGGTCGAGAACAAAAACGGCGTGATGACCATCCGGGCCAAGCGCGGTCGTCTGCAAGGTGCGAGAATATACCTTGATCTCGTCAGCGTAGGAGCTACGATCAACATCATGCTTGCTGCCTCCAAGGCAGATGGCGTGACCATTATTGAAAACGCTGCCCGTGAGCCGGAGATCGTCGATGTGGCGACTCTGCTCAACAATATGGGAGCAAACATCAAAGGCGCGGGTACGGACGTCATTCGCGTCCAGGGCGTGGAGCGTCTGCGGGGTTGCCGTCATACGATTATTCCGGACCGGATTGAAGCCGGCACCTACATGATCGCGGCAGCGGCTACGAATGGCAACGTGCTGGTGGAAAACGTGATTCCGAAGCATCTGGAGTCGCTGACTGCCAAGTTGCGTGAGATTGGCGCACAAGTGATGGAAATGGACGATTGCATTCAGGTGATGGGCCGGGATTCTTACCGTTCTATCGATGTGAAGACAAGTCCGTATCCGGGTTTTCCTACAGACTTGCAGCAGCCGATCACGACGCTTCTGACTCTTGCCAAAGGATCGAGCATCGTCACAGACAATATTTACAGCTCGCGTTTTCGCCATGTGGATGAATTGCGGCGCATGGGGGCGACACTGAAGGTAGAAGGACGCTCGGCTGTGATCGAAGGCGGCAGCAAGCTGAACGGAGCGAAAGTCGTGGCTTCTGATCTGCGGGCAGGAGCGGCGCTGTTTATCGCCGGGTTGGCAACGAGCGGCACGACCGAGCTGGAAGGTCTTGAGCATATCGACCGTGGTTATGAAAATTTGGTGGGCAAGCTGCAAACGCTCGGTGCCGACGTGATTCGGGTAGGCTTGCAGCACACGGAAAGCCCACAACGTTAACCAATCATCAGGAGAGGAGTCTTCCAGAATGGAGCGCAGTTTGACACTGGAACTGGTGCGTGTAACCGAAGCGGCTGCTTTGGCTTCCGCCAGTTGGATGGGGTTAGGACGAAAAGATGAGGCTGACGATGCGGCAACGACTGCCATGCGCAAGGAATTTGAAAAAGTTCCGATGGATGGCGTAGTTGTAATCGGGGAAGGCGAAATGGACGAAGCTCCGATGCTTTATATCGGCGAGCGTCTCGGTCAAGGAGTAGCGCCAGCGGTAGATGTGGCTGTCGACCCGTTGGAAGGAACCAATATTCTCGCAAAAGGGACATGGGGCGCGATTTCTGTCATTGCCATTGCCGATCGCGGAAATTTGCTGCATGCTCCTGACATGTATATGGAGAAAATGGCAGTAGGGCCAAAAGCGGTCGGGAAAGTAGACATCAACGCTCCGATCCGCGACAACCTGAAAGCAGTAGCCGCGGCACAAGGCAAAGATATCAGCGACCTGGTCGCGATTGTCCTCGACCGTGACCGCCATTCCCGCATCATTCACGAAATTCGCGAGGCTGGCGCGCGCATCCGCCTCATTTCGGACGGCGATGTGGCTGCGGCGATCAATACGGCATTCCCTGATACGGGTGTAGACATTTTGTTCGGTTCTGGCGGAGCACCAGAGGGCGTGCTGGCTGCGGTTGCCTTGAAATGCCTCGGAGGAGAAATCCAGGGCAAGCTGCTGCCGCAAAGCGAAGAAGAAATTCAACGTTGTGTCAAAATGGGGCTGACCAACCCGCACCAAGTATTATTCATGGATGATTTGGTCAAGGGTGACGACGCCATTTTTGCAGCAACTGGCGTAACAGATGGCGAATTGCTGAAAGGGGTTCGTTTTCAAGGAACCCGTGCCACGACGCATTCTGTTGTTATGCGTGCAAAAACGGGAACGGTACGCTTCATCGAAGGGAACCACCGCCTGGAACGCAAGCCTTCACTCGGCTTGTAAGAAACGAGTTTAGACAGATGAACTTTCAAGAGTAAATAAAGAGTGGTGGATGTATGTTACTTTCTGAACTAGAAGAGAAGAAACTGACCGATCTCTATAAACTGGCCAAAGAGTACCACATCCCGTATTACTCCCAGCTGAAGAAGAAGGAATTGATCTTCGCGATACTTCGGGCACGGGCAGAGCGGGATGGCCTGATGTTTATGGAGGGCGTGCTGGAAATCTTGCCGGAGGGCTACGGCTTCCTCCGTCCGATCAACTATCTCCCAAGCTCGGAAGACATCTACATCTCCCAGTCGCAGATTCGCCGTTTTGATCTGCGCATGGGGGATGTGGTGTCGGGCAAGGCGAGGCCGCCAAAAGAAAACGAGCGTTACTTTGGGTTGTTGCAAGTAGAGGCAGTGAACGGAGAAGACCCTGAGACTGCTTCGGAGCGTCTGCATTTCCCCGCTTTAACACCGCTGTATCCTCAAACCAAGCTAGTGCTGGAAACTGCGCCAGAGCGAGTTTCCACCCGCCTGATGGATCTTCTTGCCCCTGTTGGACTCGGACAGCGTGGATTGATCGTCGCCCCGCCGAAAGCGGGTAAAACCATGCTGCTGAAAGAAATTGCCAACAGTATCACGGAAAGCCGGCCGGATATTCATCTGTTTGTTTTGCTCATCGACGAGCGTCCGGAAGAGGTAACCGATATGCAGCGTTCCGTCAAGGGAGAAGTGGTAGCTTCGACTTTTGACGAGCTGCCGGAAAATCACATCAAAGTGGCAGAGCTTGTGCTGGAGCGGGCAAAACGTTTGGTCGAACACAAAAAAGATGTTGTGATCCTGCTGGATTCCATTACCCGGCTCGCACGCGCCTACAACCTGGTGATTCCGCCAAGCGGCCGTACATTGTCCGGCGGTATCGATCCGGCTGCGTTCCACCGTCCCAAGCGCTTTTTCGGTTCGGCACGCAATATCGAAGAAGGCGGCAGCCTGACGATTTTGGCTACAGCTTTGGTCGAGACAGGCTCGCGCATGGACGATGTGATCTATGAGGAGTTCAAAGGAACGGGCAACATGGAGCTTCATCTGGATCGCAAGCTGGCTGAACGCCGCATTTTCCCGGCGATCGACATTCGCCGTTCGGGAACGCGTCGCGAGGAACTGCTGTTGACCAAAGAAGAGCTGGATAAGCTGTGGATGATCCGCAAAAACATGAACGAAACGAACGAATTTGTCGACTCGTTCATCAAGAAGCTCGCGGACACGAAAACAAACGAAGAATTTTTGCAGACCCTGGAAACGAAGCAACAAGGACGGGGAAAAGCTGCTGGCACGACGGTGAGTTCATGACTCGCCGTCATTTTTTTTGCCTGTTTTGCATACCGTAAGAGAGTTGGAGGAAAAAGGAGGAGAGAATCTGTGGAGTATGTGCATGTTCCTGCGCCCATTGAGAGCCAGGTTGAAGCGAAAAAGGTTGTCGTGGAGCAAGCGCTGTTTCAAGCGTTCAATCCTTACGCAGGTTTGACCAAGCAAGCGCCTTCGGCTAAAAGCAATGCGATGGTGTACTCTGTCCGCGAAGGAGACACTCTGTCTGGAATTGCCGAGCGGTATGGCCTTACGCTGAAAAAGCTGGTAGAGACGAATCAAATCAGCAACCCGGGCTTGCTTTCGGTCGGGATGAAGCTGGTTATTGCCAAAGATGAAGTGACCCATATGGTGAAGCAAGGAGAGACGATCGATTACATAGCAAGAAGGTATGGAGTCAGCAAGGAATTGTTGCTGGATCGCAATCCGCTGTTAAAATGGCTGTCGGACAACCTGTATGTGGGACAGGTTGTGTACATTCCTGTTGCCGGAGGGCCGCCGATGCAGGCAGAAGAGCTGCAGCAAAAGCGGAACACCACCCAGGCGGCAAGCAGGCAAGTAGTAGCGCGGATTCGCGGCCGAATGGATTGGCCTGTAGAGGGAGCGACGATTACAAGCGGCTTCGGAACACGCTGGGGCAAGGTGCACAAAGGTGTGGATTTGTGGAACGAGCAGGAGGCCAAAACGCCGATTTTGGCAGCGAAAGCAGGGAAGGTGGTCGAGGCGGGCGCCAATCGATCCGGGTACGGGCGGATGGTCGTACTGGACCACGGAGACGGTTTGCAAACTTTTTACGCCCATATGCGGACGATTTTGGTCACGTCCGGCCAAAGCGTAGAAGCGGGCGACGTCCTCGGCTACATGGGTCAGACGGGCGATTCGACCGGGTATCACCTGCACTTTGAAGTCAGACAGGACGATGTGCCGATCAACCCGCTCCCGTATCTCGGCAGGTAACCCTTCACAATTTACATTGCTTTTTCAATGCGTTACAATGGGCAAAGCAAAGAAGCGAGGCGATTTTCCCATGTATTTAGTATACGCAGATGAAAACGGCAATGTTTACGACCACCCGGGATTGTTCTCGGTGGCGCGCAACGGCGATATATTGACAGAAATTCTGGAAGAAGAACTGATTCCGCTGCCGGAAGGAGCGACGTTGGTCAGTTTGCCAGATACGGTGCCGATCGGGATGGACCCCGATACGGGCGAAATGATCAAGCTCGACGGCTGTACAGCGGTTGGAGCGCTTGTTCCACAAGGAATTACCCGTCTTTTGCTGCCTGGCTATGTGAAAACAAACCGGGAGAGCAAGCTGCCGCTGTTCGGCTATTCGGCAGTGGTGTGGAAAGACAATCGGTTTTGGGTGGCAGGCAGAGCGAGTGACGATATTTACAAATGGGACCCGCTCAATTTCCCGATGGATGAGTTGAGACAGCGTGTGGAAAAGACGTTGGAGCTGTTTCCGCAAAACCGGATTTTGAATCACCTGTCTCACTGTGCGCTGGAGTACGAGTGCTTGACCGCCTCCAATAACTTTTTCAACCGCTGGGAAGGCAGTCTGCCTGTCTCCTACACCTGTAATGCGGGTTGCTATGGCTGTATTTCCGAGCAACCTGACGACAGCGGCTTCCCGTCTCCACAGACACGGATGAACTTCAAGCCGACAGAGGACGAGCTGGTCGAAGTGATGCTGCACCACCTGCAAACACCGGAAAGCATCATCAGCTTCGGTCAAGGCTGCGAGGGCGAGCCGTCCACCATGGCAGGAATTATCGTGCCAGCCATGCGTCGTGTGCGGGAGACGACAGACATGGGCTTCATCAACATCAATACCAATGCGGGCTTGACCGATCACATCAAAGGGATTGTGGACGCCGGACTGGACTTGATGCGCGTCAGCATTATCAGTGCGATTGACGAGCATTACAACGCTTACTATCGTCCGCGCAACTACACGCTGGAAAATGTAGCCCGATCGGCCGAATACGCTGCTTCCAAGGGCGTGTACACCTCGATCAACTACTTGTGCTTCCCGGGCGTGTTCGACCGCGAAGAAGAGATGGAAGCGATGATCAACTTCATTCGCCGGACGGGAATCAAGCTGATTCAAATGCGCAACCTGAACATCGATCCGGAAAGCTACCTGGCGATGATTCCAAAAGCGCGGGGCGAAGTCTTCGGAATGAAGCAGGCGATTGAGATTTATCAGGAAGAACTGCCGGATGTCGTAATCGGATCGTTTACGCACATTCCGCCGGCAGAACTGCGCCGCAGGAAAAACATGGCCTGATCGGTCAACCTGTTGCATTTCAGCTGACAGCATGCTACTATCTTTTATGTGTTTATATAACTCTGTTTCGGCAAACGATTCAGGGCGGAAAGAGGTGTAGTGAGATGAAACAAGGTATTCATCCTAAGTACAACGTAGTAACTGTTACATGTGCATGCGGTAACGAATTTGAATCCGGTTCCGTGAAACAAGCGTTGAAAGTGGAGATCTGCTCCAACTGCCATCCTTTCTTCACTGGAAAACAAAAATTCGTGGATGCTGGCGGCCGTGTAGACCGTTTCAAACGCAAATACAATCTGTCCTAATCAGACGGGATTGGAGCAACCAGGTAGAGCGATCTGCCTGGTTTTGTCTTTTTCTGGAACAAAATTATCACGGAAAGCCAAGGGGGGGCAATCGATGACAGCCATCATCTGGTTTCGGCGCGATCTGCGTTTGCACGACCACGCGGCTTTACATACGGCAGCGCTTACGGGCGAACCGATTGTCCCGTTGTTCATTATGGACGATGCCTTTTGCCAGCCTGACGCTGTTGCAGACAAGCGATCGCATGCGTTTTTATCGGCTGTGGACAACCTGGCGGGCAGCTTGCAAGAAGTTGGCGGGAGGCTCCTGATTCGCCGGGGGAATCCGGCTGACGTGCTTTGTCAGGTCGCTCGCGAGACGGGGGCAGACAAAGTCTTTTACAATCGCGCATACACTCCCGAAGCGCGAAAACGCGATGCGACTGTAACGGAAGCTTTGGAGCGGCAAGGCATGTACGTTCATGCTTGCAAAGATTTGCTCATGCATGAGCCAGGCGACATTTTAACCAAGCAGCGGACGCCGTATGCGGTGTTTACTCCTTATAAACGGGTGTGGCTCACCCTTCCGAAAGACCGCCCTTTTCCGCAGCCGACATCATGGCGAATGTATGAGGGACTGGCCGATTTGCCAGGGGAATCGGCTCCTTTGGTCGAAGCTTTTGGGCGCAAACGTCCCGTTGGCAGTGAATGGGCGACGGCTCTGTTTGGAGAGCGAGCAGCTCGCGAGCGATTGAAGCAATTTATGCACGAAGCTGTGCATCGATATAAAGAACGGCGCGATTTCCCCGGACTGGATGCGACTTCGCACTTGTCTTTTGCCTTGAATGCAGGCACGTTGTCGATTCGTACGGTGTATCACCAGGCGCTGGAGGCCATGGAGGAAGCCAGGGGAGAAGAAGTCGCCTCCGTGGAAGCGTTTGTCACGGAGCTTGTCTGGAGAGAGTTTTATCAGCAAGTGCTGTATCATCACCCGCACACGACCGATCACGCGTATTTGCCGCAGTTTGAAGCGGTCGCCTGGGAAAATGACGAAGCGCTGTTTTCGGCTTGGTGTAACGGTGAGACGGGCTATCCGATCGTCGATGCAGCGATGAAGCAACTGAACGAAACAGGCTGGATGCATAACCGCCTGCGCATGATTGCGGCTTCTTTTTTGACCAAGGATTTGCTGGTGGATTGGCGGTGGGGGATGCGCTATTTTGCGAAGCAGCTTGTCGACTTCGACGAGGCGGCCAATATCGGCGGCTGGCAATGGAGCGCTTCTACCGGGACGGACCCGCAGCCGTATTTCCGTATTTTCAATCCGGTTGCGCAAGGCGAGAAATTCGATCCGGACGGGACTTTTGTCAAAAAATATCTTCCCGTTCTAAGCGAAGTCCCTCTACAATATATCCATAAGCCTTGGGAGATGCCTGAGCATGTGCAGGAGCAGGCGGGATGCAGGCTCGGCCTGGATTATCCTGATCCTTGCGTCGATCATGCGAGCAGACGGAAGCTGGCGATGTCGTTGTTTCAAGAGGCGAAAGACAGCTACGCCAGGACGCAAAAATGAATCAGTTCTAGGCAAAAGGGAGATAGAGACGTGGCACAATTATATTTTCGTTACGGGGCAATGAATGCCTCCAAATCTATTCAGTTGCTGACGGTCGCTCACAACTACGAGCAATCCGGCAAAAAAGTAGTCGTGTTCACGCCGGCGGTCGATGATCGGTACGGCGTGGGGAAAGTAGCATCGCGGGTAGGGATCAGCAGAGAAGCGATTCCGATTGGCGAGGAAACCAATTTGTATGAGATTGTCGCGGCCGAAACGGTAAAACCGCACTGTGTACTGGTAGACGAGGCGCAGTTCATCAGCCGCCATCATGTGGACCAGCTGGTGGCGATTGTCGATCAGCTCGGAATCCCCGTCATCGTCTACGGCTTGCTGAAAAACTTCAAGAACGAGCTTTTCCCGGGAAGTGCCGCGTTGTTGTGTGAAGCGGACAAGGTGGAAGAGATCAAAACGGTGTGCGTTTACTGCAACAAAAAAGCGACGCATATCCTCAAATTCAAAAATGGACAACCTGTATACTCCGGAGAGACGATTGAGATCGCTGGCAACGACACGTACAGCAGCGTCTGTCGCAAGCATTATTACAACCCTCCGGCAGCTCGCTAGAAGCCGAACAGGAAAAGCCACCCTTGTTTTTCGCTGTGCATGAGCCGAAAAGGCACTGCGCAGACTAAGCAAAACAGGAGGTGGCTTTTTCGTGCGAATCACGTCTTTTGGGAAAAGCTCACTGACAGTGCTGGGCATTCTCGTCCTCTCTTCTGCCTTGACTGTCGGGTGCGGCGGCCGCAATACTACTCAAGAAAAAGGTTCCAACACGCAAGCGATGGACGGTCAGTACCCTGCTTCGATCAAAGGGGAGCGGAGCGGGGAAGTTTTGCACCATCCTGCGCCGCCTGCCGCCGATCGTGACACTTTGATGGGGCGCAATCAAAACCCGAACTTGATCATCGGCCAGTCCAACGTGCGCAATACGCAAATCGACATGAACAACATGGAAATGATGGCGAAGTCGGTAAAAGGCGTCGAGAACGCCCGTATCACACTGAATGGCGGCAATGCATATGTTACTCTTGACCTTGTGCATAACATTACGGCGAGCCAGGCGCGATCGGTGGAGCAGCAAGTTATTGCGCTTTTGCAGCAAAAAATCCCGCGCTATGACTTCCACGTCACCTCCAATGAGGGCTTTCACCGTTGATCGTGTGACTGGAACTGGTATGGCAAGGCTCGGCATCGCCGGGCCTGTTTTGCATCGCAAAAAGCAGAAATTTCCAGCCAAATAATGCGCTTTGACTTATTTTCGCTTTCCTCCTATAATTTATCTGTTATAATCGATTTTTAGTATTCTTTGCGATGGGGTGAAGTACAATGTTTACACGCTTATCCGCAGTTGAAGAGCGTTTTGAAGAGGTAACGAATCTCCTATGTGACCCCGACGTCATCAGCGATACAAAACGCTTGCGTGAACTGTCCAAGGAACAGTCTTCGTTGGAAGAGACAGTGACGACCTACCGTGAATATAAATCAGTTGTGAGTCAAATGGATGATGCCAAAGCCATGCTGGAAGAAAAGCTGGACGATGAAATGCGCGAAATGGTCAAGCTTGAAATCAGCGAATTGTCTGCCCGCAAGGAACAGCTGGAAGAACGCCTGAAAATTCTCCTGCTGCCAAAAGATCCAAATGACGAGAAAAACGTGATCGTGGAAGTGCGCGGCGCAGCAGGCGGCGATGAGGCAGCTCTGTTTGCGGCTGTTTTGTTCCGCATGTACACACGCTTTGCAGAGCGTCACGGCTTTAAAATCGAAGTGCTGGAAGCAAGTCCGACAGACATCGGCGGCTACAAGGAAATCGTCTTTTCGCTGTCCGGTCGCGGCGCATACAGCAAAATGAAGTTCGAAAGCGGCGCACACCGCGTGCAACGCATTCCGGCGACAGAATCCGGCGGACGTATTCACACTTCTACCGCTACTGTACTGGTATTGCCTGAGGCGGAAGATGTGGAAGTGGAAGTACACGAAAAAGACATTCGCATCGATACGTTCTGCTCCAGCGGCGCTGGCGGCCAGAGCGTCAACACGACCAAATCGGCTGTTCGCGTTACGCACATTCCGACGGGGATCATGGTTTCCTGTCAGGATGAAAAATCGCAGCACTCCAATAAAGACAAGGCGCTTCGCGTTTTGCGCGCGCGCTTGTACGACTTTTATATGCAGCAGCAAAATGCGGAAGCTGACGCTACGCGCAAAAGCCTGGTGGGAACCGGGGATCGCAGCGAGCGCATCCGCACGTACAACTATCCACAAAGCCGCGTGACCGACCACCGCATCGGTCTGACTTTGCACCGTTTGGAATCGGTGCTGGAAGGCGAACTGGATGAAGTGATCGACAACCTGATTTTGCATGAACAAACGGAGCTTTTGAAGAGCCATGCACACTCAGCTTGATTGGTCTGATGTCACGACGATTCGAGAAGCCCTGACACGGGCTTCTTCCTTTTTGCGGGAAAAAGGGGCAAAAGACCCTGTATTCGAAGCGGAACTGATGATTCGCCACTGTTTGGGCTGGGATCGCACGAAGTATTTGATTTCGATGATGGAGCCGATTGCCAAAGAGACGCTTGCGCAGCTGGATGAGTTGTGCCAGCGCAGAAGTGCGCATGAGCCATTGCAGTACATGTTTGGTGAGCAAGAGTTTTACGGGCGCTCTTTTGCCGTTCGTCCTGGCGTTCTTATCCCTCGTCCCGAGACGGAGATACTCGTCGAGCAAGTGTTGGCGGCCGCCACAACTGTTTGGTCAGAGCAAGAGGGTTTGACTGTTGCCGATATCGGGACAGGCAGTGGCGCCATCTGCATCACGCTCGCGCTGGAAAAGCCGGATTGGCAAGTGACGACAGTAGATTTATCCCCTGATGCTACCGCAGTTGCTACAGAAAACGCGGAACGCCTGGGAGCTGCCGTGCGCTTTTTGCAAGGGGATTTGGTGCAACCGCTTCTGGCAGCTGGCGAAAAGGTGGACATCCTCGTCTCCAATCCGCCGTATATACCGAGTCGGGATGTGGACGAGCTGGACGAAGAAGTCCGCTTGCATGAGCCGCGTTTGGCGCTGGACGGGGGCGATGACGGATTGGATTGCTATCGCCGACTGTGCGAGGCGCTGCCTGAACTGCTTCAGGACAAAGCGGTTGTCGCCTTCGAGGTAGGGATTTATCAGGCAAAAGATGTGGCTGCCTTGATGCGGGAATCAGGGGTAATAGATGAGGTGCGGATCGTGCCGGATTTGGCGGGAATCGAGCGGGTTGTTATCGGTGTCAGGCGGTAACGGCAAGCTCCTCTCGCCGTTTTGCTAAAATTGTATGAATGTTTGTGATTCGACCGTTTGAAACCGGGACTCCCTGTCCATACTGAGGCTATACAGAGAAAAGGTTTGGAAGAATCAGTCGAGAGGGAGACGGTTAAAATGAAACGGATGTTGTTGATCGCATTTAGCCTGTTCATGTTGATGATGTGCTGGGAGGGACAGCTTACGTCGGCCAATGTTCTGGATAATGGTCCGATCCCTCAAGAATCGATTCGTCTGCGCATTATTGCCAACAGCGACTCGGTTGCTGACCAGTGGCTGAAGCGGGAAGTGCGCGATGCGCTGATTGCGCAAATGAACACGTGGGCGGAAGATATCAAATCGTTTGAGCAAGCACAGGACATGGTGGCATCCCAGTTGCCTGTCCTTCAGGAAGTAGTGGACAAAACGATTCGTGAACGCGGCTTTTCCTATAAAGCGGTAGTCGATTTCGGTCAGGTTCCGTTTCCGACGAAGCTGTACGGCTCGTACGTCTATCCCGCTGGCAACTACGAAGCGCTCCGCGTGCAGATCGGCGAGGCAAAAGGGCAAAACTGGTGGTGCGTACTTTTCCCTCCGCTCTGCTTTATCGATATGTCCAACGGCGATGCTGTACGAGCTGCTGCGGCAACGACAGCAGCGGGAAAAGAAACAGAGCAGAGCGTGGCTAAGTCAGAACCGGCTTCGGTGTTCAAGCTTGATCAAAAAGAAATCGAGCGCACAGACTGGCGGCAGGAGCGTTTGGAAAGACGTTTGGACAGCGCTGACACTGACGCAGTTTCGCAAATGCCCGGCGCACAAAATGCTGTAGCCGTAGAGGATAACAGCAAAGACGAAGCGCTGGAGCAAGCCCAAGCCGAGGGACAAGCGGACAAGACGCCAGAAATGAGCGAGCAAAATCCGGCTCCGCAAGTACAAGTACGGTTCTACCTCCTGGAAAAGCTGGAAAGCTGGTTCTCCTGAGCTTTCCCTAAAAAAACGACACCCCGCTTATAGCGAAGGTGTCGTTTTGACTGGCGAGCCGCTTACTTTTGCGTCAGGGCTGCGAGGATTTCCGGTTTTAGCAAGTTTTGATAGCGGTGGGCCGGGATGGCGAAAGAAGGCATTCCCGCTGCATACGGAGCAATTTCGTACTGTCCGAAATGAATGACGAGATTTCCGTTTTCAAAAGAGAAGCCTTGGTCATCCGTAATGCTCTCGAAGCTGTACGGATTGAAGCCGTCGCGATCTGTCTGTGTTTTGATTTGCTGGCTGATCAGTTGGTTGATCACGCTGCGGTAGTTGTAGCTGGACTGGAACAAATCGCCGAGCTTGAGCGTTTTGGCTTTAGGCTGGTTGTCGATTGTGTAGTAAGTCACGTCAGTCATGCCATGCGCTCCGCCTGTGTACAGATAGGTTTGAACAGAGAAGGATACGAGCTTGCCAGCCTGATGCACTTCATAGGAAATGTCGAGTGCATGCGGGCGAGGTTCCCAGCCGTATTTTTTTGCATCTGCGGCATCTTCCTTGCCAGCTTGTTGTCCGTCAGCGAGGCCAGTTTGTGCTTGCTTGAGCAGAGTGGCATTCAATTGGGCTTCGAACGCTTTATCTTTCAAACCGCTAATGACCGGGATGGTCACTTTGCCTTCAAATTCTTTTGTTTTCACCGTGATGGTTTTCGGTGTGAATACGACACCGGAAGCTTGAGGTTGTTTGGTTTGAACGACAGGAGCCGCTTTCGCTGGCGCGGCAGGAGCAGCTGCCAAAACAGGCGCAGCAACTGCTGTCAGCAGAACAGCGGTGCCGAGCAGGCTGGAAGTAACGGATTTAAGCAATGTCATATTCATTCACAATCCTTTCGAGGTAAGGGAAGAGTTCTGCGTTTCTATGGATTCATTCTACTACATCATTTTGACGGTTGAGGTTAAAAAATGGTAACAAACACGTTTTCCACGGCTTTTCCCGAAGTTATTCACAAGTTACCCACAGGCTGTTGAAAACTTTTCGAGGCACAACTATACTAAAGGCACTCATTACAAAGAAACGAGCAAGAGAAAGGATTTTTTTACGATGGAAATCAATTTAGTGACGAAAGTCTGGTCTGTGGATAACGATGTGGAAAACATCCAGAGTTGTACACAGATTGTGGATGCAGCCCGGTTGCTGCACGCTGGGGAAGCTGTCGCTTTTCCAACAGAGACGGTCTATGGCCTGGGAGCCAATGCATTGTCTAATGAAGCAGTGGAGAAAATATTTGCAGCGAAAGGCCGACCGAGTGACAATCCGCTGATCGTGCATATTGGCGAACGGCAGCAGTTGTCCACAGTTGCCGGGGAAGTGCCGGAAAAAGGACAGAAGCTGATGGATGCCTTCTGGCCTGGGCCTCTCACTGTCATTGTTCCAAAAAACGAGCACGTTGCTTCTCTGGTGACAGCGGGCCTGGATTCTGTCGGTGTGCGCATGCCTGCTCATCCGGTTGCCCTTGCTTTGATCAAACAAGCGGGCGTACCGATTGCTGCGCCGAGTGCGAACCGTTCCGGTCGTCCAAGCCCGACTACAGCCGCGCATGTGTTAGCAGACCTGGACGGGAGAGTGGCAGGGATCGTCGATGGCGGAGCAACAGGAGTAGGCGTCGAGTCTACTGTCATTGATGTGACCGTGGAGCCACCTGTTATCCTTCGTCCCGGCGGCATTACCCGTGAACAGCTGGAAAGCGTAATCGGCCCGGTCGAGCTTGATCCTTCTTTTGAAGTGGGAGCAGTAGAAACTCCGCGCGCTCCCGGGATGAAATATACGCATTATGCTCCGGAGGGCGAGCTGTGGCTGGTGGCGGGAAGCGAAGAGCAGGCTCGCATAAAAATGGCGGAGCTGCTGTCGCAAGCCAAAATCGATGGCCAAAAAACAGGGGTGCTGGCAACGGAAGAGTGGGCTGGCTATTGGCGTGATCACGAGGCAGCCGATGTCGTTCTGACGGTAGGTGCCCAAGCTGATTTGGAACAAGTCGCCCAGCAGCTGTACGCTGTTTTGCGGGAATTTGACAATCAGCAGGTTCAGTTCATCGTGGGAGAAACCTTTTCGCGGGAAGGCCTGGGAATGGCTGTCATGAACCGTCTGGAAAAAGCGGCGGGCGGTCGCATCTTGTCCGTTTAAAACAGTATAAACTCCTCCTTGTCCGCATAGAGTGAAGGGACGGGGGGGAGGCGGCTTGGACCTGGTTTTGTTTCAATGGGGGCAATTTTTGACGTTGCTCATTATAGCTTTTGCTTTGAGCATGGATGCCTTTTCGCTGGGGATCGGCGTGGGCATGGTGGGCATTCGCTTGCGGGAAATTGTAAAGGTCAGCATTACGATCGGACTTTTTCATATTATGATGCCTGTCGTCGGAATAGTTGTCGGAGCTTACTTGTCCGATTTGGTTGGGGATATCGCCGTTTTTATCGGTGGCGGAGTCCTGATGCTGATCGGTTTGCATATGCTGTGGAACGGATTGGTTCACAGTGATCAAAAAAGCATGTTAAAAACAAAAGGGTTCGGGCTGTTGCTGTTTGCTTTCAGCGTCAGTCTCGACGCGTTGACGGTCGGTTTTTCGTTCGGTCTAATCGAAGTGAACAAAGTCCTGGCGATTTCCCTGTTCGGTATCATGGGAGCAGCCATGTCCTATTTCGGCCTTTTGCTTGGCAGAAGCGTGGGAGGATGGTTGGGCGATTATAGCGAATTAGTAGGGGGATTGATCTTGTTTTGCTTCGGATTGAAATTTGTCATCTAGAAAAGGATGCTGACATAAAGGAGGGGCGATCATTGAAACGGATACTCTTCGTCTGTACGGGAAACACTTGCCGCAGCCCGATGGCAGAGGCGATGTTTCGCGCAAAGACAGCCGGACAACCATTTGAAGTGCGCTCGGCCGGAGTGGCGGCGTATGCCGGACAACCAGCTTCCCCGCATGCCCAGTCGGTGCTTGCTGAACGCGGGATTGCTCACAACCACGCATCAAGCCAGCTAAACGAAGAGCTTTTGGCGTGGTCCGATCTTATTTTGACGATGACGGGCAGTCACAAGCGTGCCATTCTGACCTACTTCCCGGAAGCGGCGGACAAAGTCCATACTTTGCAAGAGTTTGCGGGAATAGAAGGCATAAGAGATATCGCTGATCCTTTTGGCGGGGCGCTTGAGGACTATCGCAGGTGCGCAGAAGAGATTGAGGAGTCGCTGGACAGGCTTTTGGAGCGATTGGCGGAAGTCCGTTTTCGTGAATAACAAGATTGAAGAGGTGCTGGTAACTAGCCAGGACCTTGTTTCGTGTGAGAGTACGAACGTTTTTTGATCAACCAACCAAAATGTTCACTTTTTACTTGTGGAATTTTGATGTATAATGAGTGAGATCATGAAACAAGCGAGGGATGACAGATGAAAGTGGCGATTGCTGCTGATCACGGTGGATACAAGCTGAAAGAGGAAATCAAGACTCTGCTCTCCTCCATGAACATCCAGACGGAAGACTTCGGTTGCTCTTGCGAGGATTCGGTAGATTATCCTGATTACGCCTTGCCGGTAGCAGAAAAAGTGGCAGCGGGCGAGTTCGACCGGGGAATTTTGGTGTGCGGTACGGGCATCGGCATGTCGATTGCAGCCAACAAAGTGCCTGGCATTCGCTGTGCGCTGGTGCACGACACGTTTTCTGCACGTGCGACCCGTGAGCATAACAACACCAATGTTTTGGCTATGGGTGAGCGGGTAATTGGCCCTGGTCTGGCGTTGGATATCGTGAAAATTTGGCTGGAGACAGAGTTCCAGGGCGGTCGTCATGAGCGCCGTGTGGAAAAGATCGCACAAATCGAAGCGAAACACGCGGGAGTGAAGTAAGTGGAACTGGCCGCTATCGAACAACAGGCTCGTCAATTGGTTGAGGAGGTTGCCGGGTTGGCCGAGCTTAGAGCCGGACAAATTTTGGTGATCGGGTGCAGTACCAGTGAAGTGCTGGGCAAGCACATCGGCAAAGCTGGCAGCCGGGATGCTGCGGCTGCTATTTATCGCGGCATTCGCAGTGTGCAGGAGCAGCGCGGCTTTGCTGTCGCCTTTCAATGCTGTGAACATCTGAACCGCGCACTGGTTGTGGAGCGCGAGGTTATGGAGCGATATGGACTGGAAGAGGTTTCGGTCGTTCCCGTTCCTACCGCTGGCGGTTCCATGGCGGCACATGCTTTTGCGCAGCTTGCCGATGCTGTAGTCGTGGAAAATATTCGCGCACATGCAGGTATCGATATCGGCGATACGTTCATTGGCATGCACCTGAAACAGGTAGCTGTGCCTGTACGCCCTTCTCAACGGACTGTGGGAGAGGCGCATGTCACGGCAGCGCGGACACGTCCCAAGCTGATTGGCGGTGCTCGCGCGGTCTACGAAGTGGCGCCTCAAAATGAAAGCTGTACCTAAAAAGAATGTGGGACAAGCCCATTTTCAAGGAGGAGAACATACATCATGCTAGATTTTTTGCGTAAACAGGACCCGCAAGTATTGGAAGGCATTCAACTGGAATTGGGAAGACAGCGTGACAAAATTGAGTTGATCGCATCCGAGAACTTTGTTAGCCGCGCCGTAATGGAAGCGATGGGTACTGTTCTGACCAACAAATACGCAGAAGGCTATCCAGGACGCCGCTACTATGGCGGTTGCGAATACGTGGACATCGTGGAAAACATTGCGCGCGATCGCGTAAAAGAAATCTTCGGTGCCGAGCATGCAAACGTACAGCCGCACTCCGGCGCACAAGCAAACATGGCCGTGTACTTCACCATCTTGCAGCCGGGCGACACCGTACTTGGCATGAACCTCTCCCATGGCGGACACTTGACGCACGGAAGCCCTGTTAACTTCTCCGGTACACTGTACAACTTCGTAGAATACGGCGTGGATCAAGAATCCCACCTGATCAATTATGAAGACGTTCGCGCCAAAGCTTTGGAGCACAAGCCGAAGCTGATCGTAGCGGGAGCAAGTGCTTATCCGCGCACAATCGACTTCGCCAAATTCCGTGAAATCGCGGATGAAGTCGGCGCTTATTTCATGGTAGACATGGCGCACATCGCTGGTCTGGTTGCGGCTGGCCTGCATCCAAACCCGGTTCCATACGCTCATTTCGTTACTTCTACCACTCACAAAACATTGCGCGGTCCTCGCGGCGGGCTGATTTTGTGCAAAGAAGAATTTGCAAAAGCGATCGACAAGTCTGTGTTCCCTGGCGTACAAGGCGGACCGTTGATGCACGTGATTGCGGCAAAAGCGGTTTCCTTCGGCGAAGCGCTGCAACCGGACTTCAAAGATTACGCAGCCCGCATCGTGAGCAATGCGCGCGCATTTGCTGAAGCGCTGCAAGCAGAAGGTCTGACACTCGTTTCTGGCGGAACCGACAACCACCTCGTGCTGATTGACGTGAGCAAAATCGGCCTGACTGGTAAAGTAGCCGAGCACCTGCTGGACGAAGTAAGCATCACCACTAACAAAAACACCATCCCTTACGATACACAAAGCCCATTCGTCACAAGCGGTATCCGCATGGGTACACCAGCGGTAACAAGCCGTGGCTTCGACGAAGAAGCAATGAAAGAAGTAGCAGCGATTATCGCCCTGACTTTGAAAAACCCGGAAGACGCTGCCAAACACGAAGAAGCTCGCCAACGCGTAGCAGCGCTGTGCCAACGCTTCCCGATGTATGAAGGTTTGACGATTTAAGGTTTTGATAAAATGGCTTCAATCAAACAGACCCTGTGATTGCTCGCGCGGGTCTGTTTTTCTTTTACATCCTAAACGATTTTTTCCTGACAACAGCCATAGCTGGTCACCAGGCAAAAGAAAAAAGTACGAAGATTAGGCAAATTGACGGCGACCCGCTCCTTCGCTATGATGGAAAAGATGCATTGATAGGGAAACGGAGGAACGTACATGAGCCGTGTATATGTGTTTGACCACCCGCTGATTCAGCATAAAGTGACGTTTATTCGTGACAAGAATACAGGAACCAAGGAATTTCGCGAACTGGTAGATGAAGTAGCGACCCTGATGGGCTACGAAATCACACGCGACATGCCGCTGGAAGAAACCACGATCGAGACCCCGGTAGCTACCTGTCAGTCTAATGTGATTGCCGGTAAAAAAGTAGGTCTGGTTCCGATCCTGCGTGCAGGACTCGGCATGGTAGACGGGCTGTTGAAGCTGATTCCGGCCGCAAAAGTAGGCCATGTGGGGCTGTACCGTGATCCGGAAACCCTGCAACCGGTAGAGTATTACGTAAAGCTGCCTTCCGATGTAGCGGAGCGCGAATTGATCGTCATCGACCCGATGCTGGCGACTGGCGGTTCTGCCGTGGCAGCCATCCAGGCTTTAAAAAAACGCGGAGCGAGAAACCTCAAGCTGATGTGCCTGATTGCTGCTCCAGAAGGCATCAAAATGGTGCAGGACGAGCATCCTGACGTAGATATTTACGTAGCTGCTATTGACGAATATTTAAATGACCATGGATACATTGTGCCTGGCTTGGGCGATGCGGGTGACCGCTTGTACGGCACAAAGTAGGCGGAGAGGGAATCCAAGATGAAAACAGTAAAAGTAATGACGGTTTTCGGCACGCGCCCGGAAGCGATCAAGATGGCACCTCTCGTACATGAATTGAAAAAGTACGAAGGGCAAATCGAGTCGATCGTATGCGTGACCGCACAGCATCGCCAAATGCTCGACCAGGTGTTGGGTATTTTCGATATTTCGCCGGACATTGACTTGAACATCATGAAAGACCGTCAAACATTGGTAGACGTGACGACACGCGCCTTGCAAAGTCTCGATGCCGCGATCAAGGATGTAAAGCCGGATATTGTGCTCGTGCACGGCGATACGACGACCACATTCGTGGCAAGTCTGGCTGCTTTTTACAACCAGGTAGCGATCGGCCATGTGGAAGCCGGCCTGCGCACGTGGGACAAATACTCGCCGTTCCCGGAGGAGATGAACCGCCAACTGACAGGCGTGATGGCCGATCTGCACTTCTCTCCAACCGAAGGATCGGCTGACAACCTCAGACGGGAAGCCAAACCGGAAGAGAGCATTTACGTCACAGGCAACACAGCGATCGACGCATTGAAAACGACGGTGCGTGAAGATTATACGCATCCGGTTCTCGATCAGGTGGGCGACCACAAGCTGGTACTGATGACGGCTCATCGCCGCGAAAACTTGGGTGAGCCAATGCGCCGAATTTTCCGCGCTGTCAGAAGACTGGTGGACGAGCATCCCGAGATTTTCGTCGTGTATCCAGTCCATCTCAACCCGGCTGTTCAAGAGGTGGCTCAGGAGATTTTGGGAGATCACGAGCGCATTACATTGACCGAACCGCTCGATGCACTCGACTTCCATAACTTTGCCCGCCGCGCTCATCTGATTCTGACCGATTCTGGCGGTGTTCAGGAAGAAGCGCCGTCTCTTGGCGTGCCTGTGCTCGTGCTCCGGGACACAACCGAGCGTCCGGAAGGAATCGAAGCTGGCACTCTCAAGCTGGCGGGAACAGACGAAGAACAAGTATACGCGATGGCAAACGAGCTTTTGACCAATCAGGCAGCCTACGATGCGATGGCTCATGCTGCGAATCCGTACGGAGACGGAGAAGCATCCCGCCGGATTGTAGAAGCGATCCTGCATCATTTCGGAATCCGTTCCGATCGCCCGGAACCGTTCCAACCGGGGCAATAAGCATCTGGATAGTGCGCTTGAACAAAAGCGGCATACAGCTAGAATCGACCCGTCCGGTATGGATTGTAAATCCGGGCGGGTTTTCGTGCTTTTGGCAGACTGACGATTTGGTATGTTTTGCTAAGAGAGAATCTGCAAAATTGGCGAAACTATCCACTACTTGGGAGCGTCTAACGATTAGTTACCGACTTACATAGCGAACAGACAGAGTTTGGAAAATGGAGAGGAGTTACTAACATGAGAGCGCAAAGGATGGTGACGCTGCTCACGGCCACGACTATGGCCTGGGGAGCTTTTGTTCCGTTTGTGCCGCTTGCGACCAATGTCGCGCACGCCCGGGCGGAAACCAGTGCATTGAATATCATGTGGCAAACCCCGATTGGTGAGGGAACCACTTTGCTTAAATATACGAAATCGTTCGCCAACCAGCTCGTGACCATCATGGTGACGAAAGTGGATTTGAACAATCCGTATGTTGAGGTCAAGCCCGTATACGGAACGGCTGGCAAACTGACAGACAGACAAACCGTGACGCAGATGGCCAGGGAGACAGGGGCAGTCGCTGCGATCAACGCTGACTTTTTCGACATGTCCAAGCGGGGAGCGCCGTTTGGCATCGTTCAGAAAGACGAGCAGCTGATTTCCTCGATGGGACTGATTTCGTACTGGTACAGCCTCGGAATCACGGGCGACAAGATGGCCATCATCGACAAGTTCGGATTCGGGGGAAAAGTCACCGCGCCGAACGGGGCTGTCTATTCGATCCAGGGCGTCAATAAAGAAGTGTACAATCCGAGCGACGGCCGTAAAAGCCACCAAAATCAGTTGAACGTCTACACGCCTTCTTTTGGCAAAACGAGCCTCGGTGCGATCTCAGGCTACAAAGATGTCGTCGAGATTTTGTTCGTCGACAACGTCGCCAAGGAAGTGCGCATCAATCAGCCGGGAGTATACATACCTTACAACGGATACGTGCTGTGGGGACACGGAGAGGCAGCCGCTTTCCTCAAGCAAAATTTCCCGGTGGGCGCCACAGCTGCGGTTGAATACCAAACCACACCGCAAACCCTCGATTTGAAGCAAGCCGTGGGCGGAAACGTGCTGCTGGTCAATCAAGGCAAAGCACTGACCTCCTTTCAGGCGGACAAGTCTATTGTCGCGGCCAATGCCCGCACGGCAGTAGGGGTTTCCCAGGATGGCAAAACTTTGTACATGGTGACGATTGATGCGGCCAGCAAGGTTAGTTTGGACGAGCTGGCAAAAATCATGGCGGAGCTTGGCTCCTACCGTGCCGTGAATTTTGACGGCGGCGGCTCCACGACACTCGCAGCCCGCATGCTCGGGGAGACACACGCCAATCTGTCCAACAAGCCAAGTGGCGGTTCCGAGCGTCGGGTGCCGACAGGGCTTGCTGTTTACAACACCGCTCCGCCAGGAGAATTGCGAGGATTCCAAATTGATGTGCCGTCCGATATTCTGATCGGGCAAACGGTAGCGCTCACTGCTTCCAAAGGATACGACACGCATTACCAGCCTTACGCGATCAATCCGGCAAACGTCACCTGGGATATCCCGCAATCGGACGCCGGAACAGTGGACGGCCAGCGCTTTACTCCAGCCCGCTCAGGAAAAATTACGCTGACGGGCCGACTGGGCAACGTCACGCAAAACAAAGATGTTCAGGTCGTTGCAGGCAGTGAAGTTCAGCAAATCGTTGTTTCCCCAAGCCCAGTTTCAATTGCGCCTGGACAAGCCTTGACGCTTGATGTCAAAATCAAGACGAAAAAAGGCGCGACGATTCAGGCGACTCCGCTTAGCGTGAAAGCAAGCGTGGACTCCGCTGTCGCTACTGTCAACGACAAGCTGCAACTGATTGCCGGCAATGAGCCGGGCAATGGAAACTTGACGATTACTTACGACGGCGTATCGACGACCGTTCCGTTTGCTGTCGGTCAATTCGAACAGCCTTGGCTGACGTTTGACAATCAGGTAGGAATGTACCATGCGGCGAATCCGAGCAGCATCAGCTCCGCCGGATCGTTTTCGCTCGTATCAGATCAAGTATTCCGCACGAAAAAAGCGGCGAAGCTCGTCTATAACTTCTCAGGTGCGCCAGCGGGCAACATGCGCATCTCCTACGGCATACTGGGTGCCCAGCCTGTGGCGATTCCAGGCAAACCGCTCGGTCTCGGCCTGTGGGTGAACGGAGACAACAGCAGACACTGGCTGCGCGCAGAAGTGCTGGACGCCAACGGCAAGACGGTCTACGTCGATCTGGCAAAAGAAATCGACTGGTCCGGCTGGAAGCAAGTGAAGGGGTACTTCCCGAGCAATGTCGCCTATCCATTGCAGCTGCGAAGCATCTATGTAGTCGATCAGGCAAACGACGGCATTACACAAGACAAGGGAACCCTTTACTTCGACGAGTTCTCCCTGCTGTTGCCGAACCAGACAGGCAAACCAGGCAATGCGACGGTTGTGCCTGAACTGCCAGGCAGCATGTCTTTGGGAGCGGAACTGGATCTCGGTTACTCGTTTGAGAAAACAACACCGTTTTTGGACACGGCACTGGTGGAAGTCGACTCCATCGTCGGCCAACAGCTTCCGGGATATGTACCTGCCGACTATTCGTTCACGATCAAGCCTGGCGAGCGCAAAGCAGGCGCAGAAGACGCGATTTCGACATCTTCGATCAAGCTGACACTTGTGCCGAAGAAGTGGATTGCCGGAAAAGGCGTCGGATTGCTGTACGTCAATGAAGCCAACCAAACGCTCGACCCGCTGCTGGGCACAAGAAACGCTCAGGGACAATGGGTTTACGAAGTGAACAGCTACGGCAAATACGTTCCGTACTATTCGGACGACGTCGGAACTCTCAGTCCATCATTCACGGATATCGCCAACCACCCTGCCAAAGCGGAAATCATGTACATGGCGGAAAACGGGTACGTGAAAGGCTTGACGGACACGACATTCGGGCCGGAAGCTTCGCTCACCAGGGCACAGTTCGTCACTTTGCTGGCGCGCACGTTCAACTGGGAGCTGCCAGCTTCGCCTAAGCTCAGCTTCAAGGACAAGGTGCCTGACTATGCGCAAGGGGCTGTGCAGGTTGCCGTTTCCAAAGGGCTGGTGAAAGGCTACGAGGACAAAACGTTCCGTCCCGACAAACCTGTGACAAGAGCCGAGGCTGCCGTCATTCTGGATCGTTTGGTGAACAAAAAAGGAGCGGCTAAAACCGTTTCCGACAAAGGAACGTGGCCATCCTGGGCATCCGGTTCGATCACCAACATGGTCGGATTGGGCCTGATTGATCCGATCAGCGGAAAATACCAACCGAACAAGTCTACGACTCGCGCAGTGTGCGTGGTAGCGCTCTATCGGATTTTGCACCAAACCAAATAAGTAGAGGCAAGTAAAAATGCGAAGACCAGTCTTCTCCCGCTGTTGGAGAGACTGGTCTTTTTCGTTTGCCCATGCGTGGGAAAAAGTCATTGCCGAAATAAGTTAACTGTTTTATTATTTTGGTTAACAAATATATGTTAACTAAGGATGTGATCTGGTTGTTACATATGTATGACTATGCCGAACTGGCAGAAAAGAACAGGCGATTTTTATGGCATCCTTTTACCCAAATGAAGGACTACAACGCCCAGGAGCCAGTGATTATCGCCAGGGGCGAAGGGGTCAAGCTGATCGACGTGAACGGCAAGGCGTACTATGACGGATTTTCGTCTGTATGGCTGAACGTGCACGGCCACAATGTCCCGGAACTGAATCAGGCGATTACGGAACAACTGGAGCAGATCGCGCATTCGACGCTCTTGGGGATGGCGAATGTGCCGTCCATTTTGCTGGCTGAGCAATTGATTCGTATAGCACCGCCGGGGCTGAGCAAAGTGTTTTATTCGGACAATGGTGCGACAGCGGTGGAAATCTCGCTGAAAATGGCGTTCCAGTATTGGCAGAACCGAGGGCGGACGGGGAAGCACGGATTTATTACGATGAACAACGCTTACCACGGGGATACGATTGGAGCTACCAGTGTGGGCGCGATCCCGCTGTACCATCAGGTTTACAAGCCGCTGCTCTTCTCGCCGCACATCGTTCCGTACCCATATCCGTACCGTGATGGGGGCGAGGAAGCGTCTGTGGAAGCGACCTTGCGCCAGTTGGAGAGCTTGTTACAGCAGAAGGCAGATGAGATTGCAGCGATGATCGTCGAGCCTGTCGTACAGGGAGCCAGCGGGATGATTGTCATGCCTGACGGTTGTTTGAAGCAAATTGCCGAGCTGCTGCGGGCGCATGACGTACTGCTGATTGCAGACGAGGTGGCGACAGGCTTCGGCAGGACGGGAAAAATGTTCGCCTGTGAGCATGACGGTGTGGTCCCGGATATTATGGCGGTTGCCAAAGGTTTGACAGGGGGCTACTTGCCTGTCGCCGCCACTTTGGTTACGGAAGAGATTTACGCTGCATTTTACGCGGACTACGAGGAACAAAAGACGTTTTTCCACGGCCATTCCTTCACAGGAAATCCGCTAGGCTGTGCGGTTGCCTTGGCGAATTTGCGGTTGATGGAGGAACGCAGACTGGTCGATCAAGTGGTGGAAAAAGCGGCGGGACTTGAGGAGCTTTTGCAGCCGCTAAAAGGAGAGCCGCATGTCGGTGATATCCGGCAAAAAGGGCTGATGGCAGGGATTGAGCTAGTCAGAGACAAGCAAACAAAGGAGCCGTACCACTGGAATGAACGGATCGGCGTGCGCGTCTGTCAGCGAGCCAGAGAAAAAGGGCTGTTGACCCGACCGCTGGGCAATGTGATCGTCTTCATCCCCCCGCTCGCTTCCACAATGGCCGAGATTGCGGACATGGTGCGAATTTTGGCCGAATCGATTCGCGAGGTCACGATTGAGCAAAAGGAGCAGGCGGTACGATGAGCAAGGAGTTTGCAGGACTGTTCATTGCCGGGACGGACACGGAGGTGGGCAAAACGGTCGTGACGGCGGGGATTGCAGCGGCATTGCGCGAGGCAGGCTGCGATGTCGGGGTATGGAAGCCCGTCCAGTCCGGGGCGCTTGCGCACGAGAAAATGAGCGATGCGTTTCGCTTGCGGGCATGGAGCGGTGTGGCAGACAGGTGCGAGGAGATTGCGCCGCTTGCCTTTTCGGCGCCCTTGACGCCGTGGCTGGCTGCGCAGGCAGAGGGCAAGACGCTCACGATGGAGGAAATAACGGCGCATGGTTACCCGTTGCTGGCGAAACACGACTGGCTGCTGGTCGAGGGGGCAGGGGGCCTGGCAGTTCCGTTGACCGAGACAGACATGATGGTCGATCTCGCGGTGCGCTTGAAACTGCCGCTTTTGCTGGTTGCCCGGGCAGGTCTGGGAACGATCAACCACACGCTTTTATCGGTCTGGTACGCTCGTTCGCGCGGGCTTGTGGTGGCAGGAGTGATTTTGAATGAGGGGGCTTCTGCTGCCGATCAAAGCGTTGCTACCAACGCCAAAATGATCGAGTGCTACGGAAACGTTCCGGTTTGGGGTGCGCTGCCCCACGTGCCTGACGAGCTGACAAGCGAGCAGGTAGTTGCGTTGGTGAAGCAGCGTGTCCACGTGGAATGGATTGCGAGATTGCTAAAACAGCAAATATGCAAAGGAGAGGTTCGATAGATGAGCAGAACCGTTGTCGCCAATTGGAACGAGTATGCAGGAAAGGCTGTGCAAAAGGAAGCACTGACGCTGCAAGAAGCGCTTTGCGTGCTGCGAGCGCCTGACGATGAGCTGTTGCCGTTGTTGCACGCCGCTTTTCAGGTCAGGAAGCATTTTTTCGGGAAAAAGGTCAAGCTGAACATGATCTTAAACGCCAAAAGCGGCCTGTGCCCGGAAGATTGCGGCTACTGTTCGCAATCGATCGTCTCTACCGCGCCTGTAGCCAAGTACACCATGCTCGACAAAGAGACGTTACTGGCAGGCGCAAAAGAAGCGATGAACCGCAAGGCTGGTACATACTGCATTGTCGCTTCCGGGCGAGGGCCGACGGAAAAGGAGCTGGGCCAGGTCATTGAAGCGGTGCAAGAAATTCGCGACACCATGCCGCTGAAAATATGCGCTTGTCTGGGCATCCTCAGCGACGAGCAAGCCAAGCGGCTGAAGGAAGCGGGGGTGCACCGATACAACCACAATTTGAACACAAGCCGGAATCATTACGCGGCGATCACCACCACGCATACGTACGAGCAGCGCGTGGGAACGGTCGATACGGTGAAAAAAGCGGGAATGTCGCCATGCTCCGGCGTCATCATCGGCATGGGGGAGAGCGACGAAGAAATCGCGGAGATGGCTTTTGCCTTGCGGAGCCTGGATGCGGATTCGATTCCGGTCAACTTTTTGAACGCGATCCCGGGAACGCCCTTGGAGCATCAAGGACGCACGCAGGCGCAAAAGGCATTGAAAGTATTGGCGCTGTTCCGCTTTGTCTGCCCGGACAAAGAAATTCGCGTGGCTGGCGGGCGCGAGGTGAATTTGCGCAGCTTGCAGCCGTTGTCGCTCTACGCCGCCAACTCGCTGTTTGTGGGCGATTATTTGACGACACCGGGGCAGGAAATCACCAGCGATCATCAGATGATTGAAGACCTCGGGTTTGAAATCGAGCTATGCGCGCTGTAAGCGAAGAGGTGCGGCAAATGAGGCAAAGGTACGAATGGCTGGAGACGGAATGGAGCAAGATGCGGGAGCAGTCGCTTTGCCGAGAGTGGCAGACGGTAGAGTCTTTGGCGGAGCATGGAGGAACGTGGATTGTCGTTGGCGGAAAAAAGTTGCTGAACATGTCCTCCAACAACTATTTGGGGCTTGCTCACGATCCGCAAATCATGGCTGCGGGTGAAAAGGCAGCGCGGCAATGGGGCGCAGGAGGAACTGCGTCCCGCCTCGTCCTCGGCAATTACCCGTTGTACGACGAGTTGGAGCAGCGGCTGGCCCAGTGGAAGCAGCGTGAGGAAGCGCTCGTTTTCGCAAATGGCTATCAGGCGAATACGGGGGTGCTTGCTGCGTTGGCTGGTCGGGGCGACGTAGTATTCAGCGATCGGCTGAACCACGCCAGCATTGTGGACGGAATCGTCCTGAGCCGTGCCGAGCACGTCCGGTATCGGCATAACGATTGGGAGCATCTGGCGTTTCTAATGGAAAAACATCAGGGAACGAAACGGAAGTGGATTGTGACGGACAGCGTATTTTCCATGGATGGCGACAAGGCACCATTGCTGGAGTTGATCAAGCTGCGAGAACGGTACGGTGCTTTTCTCATGGTCGATGAAGCGCATGCGGGCGGGGTACGGGGCGAGCGGGGACAAGGTCTGTGCCACGAACTCGGGATCGCGTCGCAAGTGGATGTGCTGATGGGAACGTTCAGCAAAGCTTTTGGCGTATACGGCGCTTATGTTTGTGCCGATCAGGTCGTCATTCGCCATCTGCGTTCGAAAGCGCGCTCGCTCATCTATTCCACAGCGCTGCCTCCTGGTGTCGTCGGGTCGACGATTGCCGCTCTGACGCAGATTGAGGCGGACGAGTGGCGGCGACAAGCGTTGCAGCACAACGCGCAGCTTTTTCGGCGGTTGCTTGCGGAAAAAGGCTTTGCCGTAACTTCAGACGACACGCAGATTGTTCCGATCACGCTGGGAGAAAACGAGCGGGCGCTGCAATTCAGCCAGAAGCTGTGGGAACGGGGAGTTGCAGCTGTCGCGATTCGCCCGCCGACCGTCCCGGATGGAACAGCGCGCATCCGCTTTACGGTAATGGCTACACATCAGCCAGAAGAGCTGGTCTGGGCGGTCGAGCAATTGACTGCTGTCCGGGATGAATGCGCAGGAGGGATGTGAAGTGGCGCCAGTCATTGTTTGGCTGACAGGCTGGGGAATGGCGGATTCATGCTGGGACAAAGTCCGCGAGCGATTGCCCGATGTACGTCATGTGGTCCCTGACTATTCGCAAGTTTCCCGGCCGGACGAATTTTACGAAGTGGTTGCGCAATCCATTCAAAGCTTGAGTGGAAAAGAACTGCTTGTCGTTGGCTGGTCGCTGGGCGGAATGCTGGCCCTTAGGCTGGCAACTGAAAAGCGCGTAGCCGGACTGGTGCTGATTGGGACGACATTGCGGTTTGTCCGCGACCCGGCGGAACGGGAACGCGGCATTGGCGCAGCAATGCTTCAGCGGATGAAGCGGCAGCTGGCAAAAGACCGCGAGCGGATCATGGCCCAATTCGTAGAGCAGATGTTCACAGGGCAAGAACGCGGGCAAAACTGCGTCGATGTGGGGATGGCAGAGGGCCGCTGGAGCCAGCAGGCGCTGTCCGCAGGGCTGGATTACCTGGCGAGCGAGGACTGCCGGTTTGCCCCTGAGCGCTTGTCTTGTCCGGCAGTTGTCATTCATGGCGAAGGCGACGTCATCTGTCCGCTCGGCGCGGGAAAAGAGCTTGCGGGCAAGCTGGCGGCAGCCGATTTTTTGCAACTGAAAGACTGCGGGCATGCCCCACACCTGGTTCATCCTGAGCAAGTCAGCGAAGCGATCATGAGGATGGTGAAGCGCATTGCACACAGAACAGATCAAGCGTCGATTCAGCAGCCAGGCGACATCTTATGAACAGTACGCGATTGTGCAAAAAGAGATGGCGCAGCGTCTCGGCGCAATCGTGTCCGCGACGTTGGCGGATAAAAGTGTCGAGAGCATACTGGAAATCGGCTGCGGCACAGGCGGACTGACGCGTCTGATCAGGGGGCAGTACCCGAAAGCCGCATACGAAGCGATTGACATCGCGCCCGGAATGATTGCGCAGGCGAGGTCGAACCTTGAGCAGCACGGATTGGCAGTGAACTTTCGCCAGGCTGATACGGAAGAATGGGTCTGGACACAGCCAGAGGCAACCAGGGATTTGATCGTGTCGGGAGCGTGCTTTCAATGGCTGCTTCGCCCTGAGTCGACGATTCGCCGTCTGTGCAAGCTGCTCAAGCCGGGTTCGCCGCTTTTGTTTTCGACGTTTGGCCCGAACACCTTCTGCGAATTGCACGACTCCTTTGCCCGTGCCCATGCCAGTCTGGGAGAGCAGGGCGTTCGGCACGGACTGTCGTATTTGACGACAGAGCAGTGGCTTGCCTTGCTGGATTCGGCGGGAATGGAATCGTTGCAGGCGACTGTACACAAGGTGGTTTTGACTTACCCGGGTGTGCTGGATTTTTTGCGTGCCGTAAAAGCGGTAGGAGCAAGCGCCAGCGAAGACAAAACGGCGGGCTTGGGCAGAAAAAGGCTGCTGTTTGCCATGGCTGACTATTATCAGCGGACGTACGGAGATGAGAAGGGAGTGCGTGTAACCTACGAGATGCTTTTTGTCAGCGGCTTTCGCAGCCAATGACGTTTTCTTTTGAGAGAATGGGCAGCTTTTTCTTCATGAAAGCGATTTCGCAGCAGGAATCTGCATGAAGAAATGGAATTTTAAGAAGGTTGGCTATCCTGTTCATTCAAGGAGTGTATGGAAGATGAGTCAAAAGGAAATCGTTATCGCAAGCGCAGTGCGCACAGCTATAGGCAGTTTTCAAGGATCGCTCGCGGGAATCTCCGCAACGAAACTGGGCGGCATCGTCCTGGAAGCGGCTTTGGAGCGCGCTGGCGTGTCCAAAGACTCGGTTGATGAAGTGATTATGGGCAATGTACTTTCCGCAGGACTGGGCCAGAATCCTGCCCGTCAGGCTGCCATTCAAGCAGGATTGGCGCACGAGGTGCCGTCCTTGACGATTAACAAAGTATGCGGCTCCGGATTGAAAGCCGTTCATTTGGCTGTACAGGCGATTTTGAGCGGAGATGCCGAAGTCGTGCTGGCGGGTGGCATGGAAAACATGAGCCAGGCTCCGTACTTGCTGGATGGAGCGCGCTCGGGATATCGCATGGGCGATCAAAAGGCGGTCGACTCGATGATCCGCGATGGTCTTTGGTGTGCATTCAACGACTACCACATGGGAATCACAGCCGAAAATCTGTGCGCCAAATACGAGATCGGACGGGAAGAGCAGGACGAGTTTGCGGCATGGAGCCAGGAAAAAGCGCAGAAAGCTTTGGAAAGCGGCCGTTTTCAGGAGGAGATCGTGCCTGTTCCGATTCCGCAGCGCAAAGGCGACCCTGTGCTGTTTGCTGTCGACGAATTTCCGCGCGCTGGCGTAACCGCCGAGATGCTCTCCAAGCTGAAGCCAGCCTTTAAAAAGGATGGCACTGTGACCGCAGGAAACGCTTCGGGCATCAACGATGGCGCGGCTGCGCTTTTAATCATGACCAAGGAAAAGGCGGAGGAGCTGGGCGTAAAACCGCTCGCGCGCATCGTCGCCAATGCCAGTGCGGGCGTCGATCCGAGCATCATGGGCTACGGTCCGGTGCCAGCGACCAAGCGAGTTTTGGAAAAAGCGGGCATGTCTTTGTCCGACATCGATTTGATCGAAGCGAACGAGGCATTCGCCGTTCAATCGCTGTCTGTCGGCAAAGCGCTCGGCTTCGATCGGGAAAAGCTGAACGTTAACGGCGGAGCGATTGCTCTGGGTCATCCAATTGGCGCAAGCGGGGCGAGAATATTAGTTACGCTTGTTCACGAATTGCAAAAGCGCGAAGGGGTAAAATATGGTCTAGCAACCTTGTGCATTGGCGGCGGACAAGGGGTTTCGACAATTGTTGAAAAAATGTAGATTTTCAATTGTGAACGCTTTGTGTACAGAACAAGACGAACGTTGACAAAGGGAATAATTCTTCGTTAATATGGATGAGGGCAAAGGGGCACTTGACACCAGCCCTCTCCTTATGTATGAAAGGAGAATGTTGTTCCGTGTCGAAAATTGATAATCCTTGGCGAGCCATCACGTTGGTCACTTTAATTGGTGTCGATATGGCCGTTTGCGTGGTTGCGGGAGTCTTTCTGGGAAAATACTTGGATGGCCTTTTCGCTACCAATCCGTTGTTTTTGATGGTTGGACTGCTCGCGGGATTAGGAATAGGCGTGTACAGCGTCTACCGCATCATTCGCGGTTACCTCTAGGGAGATGGGACATGCAAACGTTTTCTTCGGCAATGCGATCCACGTTTCGCTATGCCTTTTTCTGTATGGCAATCGCCGCGATACTCTGGGCGCTGTTGCCATCATCGCGTTTCTTTTTGCAAAGCCTCCTGCTCGGGATGGCTGGCAGTCTAGTGAATGGCACGGTCCTCTTCAGCAAAACATGGCGAATTGGCCAGATGGCTGTCGATCCGGGCGTGCGTCCGAAAGGGACAGGTATGCTGCAACGCTTGGTCGTGGCAGGTTTTGCTGTCTTTTTGACTATGCGTTTTCCTCACTTGTTTGGGCTTGCCGGAGTGTTGATCGGCTTGTTCCTTTTCCAGGTTCTCAGTTTCCTTTTTGTGTATCGCTCCTTTAAATAGATAGCAGAATACTTTTTTTCATGTACGTAAGTAACATACTCGCGCGGAAGAAAGGGGTGAAATACATGCATTATTCTCTGCGATTTGAATGGTTGGGCATGGTATTTGACATCTCCACTGTTCTCATGATTTTGGTAACCTCTCTGGTGGTGCTTTTGCTCTGTATCGGGATGACCCGCAACTTGACCTCCGCTACACCAAGCGGCGCGCAAAACGTGATGGAATGGATTGTGGATTTCGTTACTGGCATTACAAAAAGCTATATCTCACCGAAAAAAGCTGCGGGTTTTGTCTCGCTGGCGCTGACTTTGTTCCTCTACATTTTCCTTGGAAACCAACTGGGTCTCGTATTTAACGTAAATACAGCACACCACAACGGTCCTGACCATCAAGTAAGCGAAAAGGTTAAAGACCTGTTGACGGCTTCCACGACTCCTGAGGCAAAACAACAAAAGATGGCCAAGCTTGAGGAAGAGCTTAACTCAAACGATCCGCATTCTCACGGTGTTGTCATCGGCTGGTGGAAATCTCCAACCGCGACACCGAGCGTAACTTTCGCTCTCGCGTTCATCGTTTTGCTGTACGCTCACTACCTGGGCATTAAGAAGAGTTTCGGTGGATGGTTGAAACATACATTCCTGAATCCGATTCACATTCTGGAGGAGTTCATCATCAAACCATTGACGCTTCCTCTGCGTCTATTCGGTAACATCTTTGCGGGTGAGGTTTTGATCGCCTTCCTGTTGGGTGTAGGGATCTTCGGAAGTATTCCGTTGTTCCTGTGGCTGGGCTACTCGGTGTTTGTCGGCTCTGTACAGGCATTCATTTTCACTACGCTGGCGATGGTTTACCTGTCTCAGCAGGTGAATGAAGATCACTAATCAGCATTTCCCCGATTTTATACTCGCTTTTACAAACTAAGGAGGTTTTTAAACAATGGAAGGTTTGGCTCTTGCAATTGGTATCGTATTTGGTCTCGCTGCTCTTGGCGCAGCAATCGGTAACTCCCTGGTAATCTCCCGTACAATTGAAGGCGTAGCTCGTCAACCAGAAGCACGTGGTAACCTGATGGGTCTCATGTTCCTGGGTCTCGGTCTGGTAGAGGCGGTTCCGATCATCGCTGTAGCGATCGGTTTCATTCTCTTCGGTCGTATGTAGTCAGCGAGCAATTGGTAACAATAGGCGGGCGCTTGATACCCGCCTCTATTTTTGATCGAGTGGAAGTCTATGAAGCTGCCATTCGACGCAAGCAAGAAAACTTCGTCATAGTACGAAGCCAGAGTGTCTGAAACAAACGGTATATACCGTGATGATACATCTTTCTTTTCGCAGGAAGGAGTGAAACGAATGCTCGACTTTGGAGCGGTGTCCCTGGAGTGGGGAACGCTTTTAACCCAAGCAATTGTGTTCTTGTTGTTGCTGCTCTTGGTTCGTAAATTGGCTATGGGCCCGATCGTTGGGATCATGGAGAAACGTCGTCAGCATATCGAAACCCAAATTTCATCTGCTGAGCGCAACCGCGCAGAAGCGGAAAAACTCTTGGCTGAACAACGTCGCGTACTGGATGAAGCTCGCGCTGAATCCAAAGCAATCATCGACCGCGCTAGCAAGCAAGCGTCTGATGAAGCGGCGAAAATCGTGGCAGAAGCTCAAGCTGCATCCGAGCGTATGAAAGCGGACGCAAGCGCTGAACTGGCACGTGAAGTAGAAAAAGCAAAATCCGAGCTGCGTGAACAAATGACCAGCCTCTCCGTACTCTTGGCTTCCAAGATTATCGAGAAAGAACTGGACGAAGCAGCTCAAAAGTCCACTGTTGACAAATTCCTGGCTCAAGTAGGAGATCGCCTATGAGTAGCGCAGTAGGAAAGCGTTATGCTCGCGCTCTGTTTGAGGTAGCGAGCGAGCGTGGCAAGATCGATCAGGTGGAAGCTGACCTTGGTGCGATCGTGCAGGCTGTGGAAGGCAACGAAGATCTGCAAAAGATCATGCAGCACCCGCACATCGCTGCAGATGCAAAGGGCAAACTGGTTGATGAGCTTTTCAAAAGCCATGTAGGGGAAGAGAGCTTCAACTTCCTGAACGTCCTGATTGAAAACGGACGGGAAGTTCAACTGTCTGACATCTACAGCTCCTTTGTGCAACTGGCAAATGAAGCGCGTGGCTACGCAGATGCTGTCGTCACGAGCGCAAAGCCGCTTTCTGATGAAGAACAGGCAGAGTTGGCTGAGAAGTTCGGTCAAACTTTGAATAAAAAGCTGCGGTTGACAGCGGTCGTAGACCCTGCAATCCTCGGCGGCATCGTTATCAAAATTGGCGACCGTCTGTACGATGGCAGCCTGAAAACAAAGTTGGAAACCTTTGCGCAAAAAGCGTAAAGCTCGGTCTTAACGAAGTTGGATGAATGGGGTGAATTAAGTGAGTGCAATCAGACCAGAAGAAATTAGCTCCCTCATCAAAGAGCGGATCGCTAATTTTAAATCTGAAATCGAAGTTGTAGACGTAGGCACAGTCATCCAGGTTGGTGACGGTATTGCTCGCGTTCACGGTTTGGAAAAGGCCATGCAAGGGGAGCTTCTTGAGTTCCAAAATGGCGTAATGGGTATGGTACTCAACTTGGAAGAAGATAACGTGGGTGTCGTTATTATGGGACCTTTCCGCGACATTAAGGAAGGCGATACTGTAAAACGTACCGGCCGCGTTATGGAAGTTCCAGTAGGGGAAGCGCTGCTCGGCCGCGTAGTAAACCCACTGGGCCAACCACTCGATGGTCAAGGACCTATCGCAAATGACGGCTACCGCCCGATCGAGAGCCCGGCTCCTGGCGTAATGGCGCGTAAATCCGTACACGAACCGCTCCAAACAGGTATCAAAGCGATTGACGCGATGATCCCGGTTGGTCGCGGACAGCGTGAGTTGATCATTGGTGACCGCCAAACTGGTAAAACAGCAGTGGCGCTCGACACCATCATCAACCAAAAAGGCAAAGACATGATTTGTATCTACGTGGCGATCGGTCAGAAGCAATCGACCGTTGCGAACATCGTAGAAACCCTGCGTAAAGCAGGCGCTCTGGATTACACCATCATCGTTTCCGCTACAGCTTCCGACCCAGCGCCAATGCTGTACCTGGCTCCTTATGCTGGTGTTACTATGGCTGAGTACTTCATGTACAAAGGCGGACACGTTCTGTGCGTATACGATGACCTGTCCAAACAGGCTGCTGCATACCGCGAAATGTCCCTGTTGCTCCGTCGTCCTCCAGGCCGCGAAGCATATCCTGGTGACGTATTCTACTTGCACTCCCGCTTGCTGGAGCGCGCTGCGAAACTGTCTGATGAACTGGGCGCAGGTTCCATTACTGCTCTGCCGTTCATCGAAACCCAAGCGGGTGACATTTCCGCATACATTCCTACTAACGTGATCTCCATCACGGATGGTCAGATCTTCCTGGAGACAGACTTGTTCAACGCAGGTCAACGTCCAGCGGTTAACACCGGTCTTTCCGTATCTCGTGTAGGTGGTTCCGCGCAAATCAAGGCGATGAAAAAGGTAGCAGGTCCGCTCAAGCTTGAGTTGGCTCAATACCGTGAGCTTGCAGCGTTTGCTCAGTTCGGTTCCGACCTGGACAAAGCTACCCAAGCTCGTCTGACCCGCGGTGAGCGCTTGATGGAAATCATGAAACAAGGCCAGTTCGATCCAATGCCTGTTGAGAAGCAAGTTGCTTCTATCTACAGCGCTACACGCGGCTACCTGGATGACATTCCAGTAGCAGATGTACGCCGCTTTGAGAAAGAGCTGCTGTCTTTCCTGGATTCCAACAAACCACAACTGTTGGAGCACATCCGCACTACGAAAGACCTTCCAGATGAAAAAGAACTGAACGCAGCGATCGAAGAGTTCAAAAAAGGCTTTTCGGTAACTCGCTAATCGTTAACCTGATAGACATCAGATGCATGCCGGGCAAGAAAGCCCGGGCATGCGTTCTCAAGGTGGTGAAAACGAGTGGCAAAAGGAATACGTGAGATTCGACGCAGTATTAAAAGTACCAAAAATACGCGCCAAATCACGAAAGCGATGAAAATGGTGGCGGCAGCGAAACTCCGCCGCAACCAGGAGAAGGCTGAGGCAGCACGTCCTTACGCTGACAAAATCCAGGAAGTGATTGCAAGCATTGCGAGCGGAACAACTGGTTCCAAACATCCGATGCTGCAAAATCGTCCGGTGAAAAAGACTGGTTACATTGTCATCACTTCCGACCGTGGACTTGCTGGCGGATACAACGCCAACATGCTTCGCAAAGTGGTTACCACCATCAGCGAAAAGCACAAATCCAAGGATGAGTACGGTATTTTTGTGATCGGTCGCAAAGGTCGTGACTTCTTCAGCAAACGGAACTATCCGCTTCTGGAAGAGGTAACAGGTCTGCCAGCCAGCCCGGCCTTTGCTGATATCAAGAAAATTGCCGGTGCGGCAGTCCAGATGTTCGCGAACGAACAAATTGACGAACTGTACCTGTGCTACAACAAGTTCCAAAGTGCAATTTCGCAAATACCTACCGTAAAACAATTGCTGCCACTGGAAGCTCCCGAGAGCAACACGGTGCGCACAATCAATTACGAGTATGAGCCGTCCTCGGAAGAAGTTCTGGCCGATCTGTTGCCTAAATACGCGGAAACACTGGTGTACAGTGCGCTTCTCGAAGCGAAGGCTTCCGAAGAAGGTTCCCGTATGACAGCGATGGGCAACGCGACAGACAACGCAACGGATATGATTAACCGTTACACGTTGATCTACAACCGTGCCCGTCAGGCAGCCATTACTCAAGAGATTTCCGAGATCGTTGCAGGTGCAAACGCACAGGCTTAGTGGCAGCGAATAGCTCCCAATTTAGCTTTACAGGAGGGAAGAAGTAAGATGGCGAATGGACGCGTGGTTCAGGTAATGGGTCCGGTTGTTGACGTCGAGTTCGACCGCGGACACCTGCCTGCCATTTACAATGCGATCAAGATTCAACATAAAGCACAAAGCGCTGGCGAGCGCGACATCGACTTGACAGTTGAGGTTGCAACTCACCTGGGTGATAACCTGGTTCGTACCGTTGCGATGTCTTCCACTGACGGTTTGGTTCGCGGTATGGAAGCCGTTGATACAGGTGCAGCTATCTCCGTTCCAGTGGGTGCAGTTACCCTCGGACGCGTATTTAACGTATTGGGAGAGCCGATCGACCTGCAAGAGCTGGGTCAAGTAGATCGTCGCGACCCAATTCACCGTAAAGCTCCTGAGTTCGTAGACCAAGCAACTACTGTTGAAATCCTGGAAACAGGTATCAAAGTAATTGACCTCTTGGCTCCGTACATCAAGGGTGGTAAGATCGGTCTGTTTGGTGGTGCGGGTGTAGGTAAAACCGTTACGATCCAAGAGCTGATCAACAACATCGCGCAAGAGCACGGTGGTATTTCCGTATTCGCTGGTGTAGGTGAGCGTACCCGTGAAGGTAACGACCTGTACCACGAGATGAAAGATGCAGGCGTTCTGCCGAAAACCGCGATGGTATTCGGTCAAATGAACGAACCGCCTGGTGCGCGTCTTCGCGTAGCGTTGACCGGTCTGACAATGGCGGAGTATTTCCGTGATGAAGAAGGCCGCGACGTTCTTCTGTTTATCGACAACATCTTCCGCTTTACCCAAGCGGGTTCCGAGGTATCCGCTCTCTTGGGCCGTATGCCATCCGCGGTAGGTTACCAGCCAACACTGGCTACCGAAATGGGTCAGCTGCAAGAGCGCATTACTTCTACGAAAAAAGGTTCCGTAACGTCTATTCAAGCGATCTACGTACCAGCGGATGACTATACTGACCCGGCGCCTGCGACTACGTTTGCTCACTTGGACGCTACTACCAACCTGGAGCGCTCCATCGCTGAGTTGGGTATCTTCCCTGCGGTAGACCCACTCGCATCCACTTCCCGTGCTCTGACTCCTGACGTAGTTGGTCAAGAACACTACGATGTGGCTCGTGGCGTGCAAAAAATCCTGCAACGTTACAAAGAATTGCAAGATATCATCGCGATCCTTGGTATGGACGAGCTGAGCGACGATGACAAACAAGTGGTTGGCCGCGCGCGCCGCATCCAACGCTTCCTGTCCCAGTCCTTCCACGTTGCCGAGCAATTTACTGGTAACCCAGGCCAATACGTGCCATTGAAAGAAACGGTTCGCAGCTTTAAAGAAATCCTCGAAGGCAAGCACGACCACCTGCCAGAGGGCGCGTTCCTGTATGTAGGAACGATTGAAGAAGCGGTAGAAAAAGCGAAGAAAATGGCGTAAGACACCCTGGAAAGGGGAGACGATTAAATGAGTAAGATGACAGTTGAAGTCGTAACTCCTGAACGGGTTGTCTATAGCGGTCAGGCTGAAATGGTCATTGCTCGCGGTGTTCAAGGGGATCTCGGTATTTTGCCGAACCATATGCCACTGGTGAGCCCGCTGAAAATAGCGCCTGTTCGGATCAAGACAGAAGGCGAGAAAGAAGTAAAGATGGCTGTAAGCGGCGGCTTCATGGAAGTGCGCGGCGATAAAGTAACCATCCTTGCTGAAACGGCTGAATTGCCGGGAGACATCGATGTTGAACGCGCGAAGGCAGCGAAAGCTCGCGCCGAGAAGCGTTTGGCTGAGAAATATGCCGAGCTCGACGTCCAGCGTGCTGAGCGTGCGCTGCAACGTGCGATGGCACGTCTCGACGTAACGAAGTAAGCGTAAGCTTGATATCCCCGCGCCCATGTGGCTGCGGGGATTTTTCGGTTACGAGCGCGTATGGCGATACATGCATGCTGGGCATGATATTTCCAGTTGGTAATCGCCTATCGTTTCTGTGTATAATAGACCTAATGCCCTGCCGTCTGACATGATTTTTTGCGACAGCATAATGTGCGGCACTGGCTAGTGGAATTAAAGGAGAGTGTACTGATGCAAACCATTCGCGATATTCGCCACAATCAGGATGGCGTAGTGATTCCGAGCGGCTTCGCGGCCAATGGCTGGTCGAACGTGCTGTCTCATGAGATGAATGTCCTGTTTCAGGCTCTGTGTTTTGTCGTAACAGAGTACGAGACAAAAGCGGAGATGGAAAAAGGACTGGATGAAATCGAAGCGTTGAAAGGCGCCTTTTCTGTACCTGCCAAGGAAGCATTTAAATCGGAAGAAGACTATGAAGGCTATGTAGACCTGCTGAACCGCTTCAAGGCATTCCTGAAGCGTTCCGATTACGCTTATCCTGCATCCCGTGTGGAAGCGATTGAGCTTTTCGTAAAATGGGGTCTTGTGATCGACAACGAAGACGCGTGGGATATTCCTGTCCACCCGTTCCCGGATGTACCTCAGTTGTTTAATCTGAGTGAAGCGGAATCGCTCGCCCTGGCGCATGTAAAGCTGGAAGCGCTGGTACACCCTATTTTCAGCCGTCTGGTCATGATGCTGCATGAACGCGATGAAAACACGTTTAGCATCTCCAAGGCAGAAATGAAAGAAATGCTGAATACGAATGACCAGATGCTTACTGAAGTTTTGATCAAGCTGACTCCGTATATGGAAGAGGCGATCGAGAACGTACTGGAACTTCCGGATGATGAGAAACTGAATTTCACCATTGTATGGGAGCGCATTTACGAAGACTTCCTCGGTCAGCAGTTTTCAAGCAATGTTCAATAATGCACAAAATAAATACGCCTGACGGACATATTCGTTTGGCTATTATATGATGCTGGAAAAACTTAGGGAAAAATCTCTAAGTTTTTCCCTTTATATGGGACTACAGGAAGGCTTTCGTTAGACACCCAATTGGCAATTTGATATAATGATAAAGGTATTTTTTTCTAGCAGTATCGGTCTGCGACTACGTTCATACCTTCATCTGCGATGCTGCAAGGAGTACCCTTTTGATGATGTTCATACTTCATCTGGAGGGCAGCGCAAGACAGATTCATATCTTTCTTACGAGCGGAGGGAACGTGGGTGATTGACATCTATACCAACAATTATGTTATTGTCGCGATCTTTTTGTTTCTCGGTGTGTTGTTGCCCGTAGCTACTGTCAGCTTCGTTGGTCCACTACTGCGTCCAAAGAAACCGACACGGGAGAAGCAAACCACTTATGAAAGCGGTAACATTCCTGTTGGTGACAGCTGGGTACGTTTCAACGTGAAGTATTACATCTTTGCCCTTATGTTTGTCATTTTCGATGTAGAAACACTCTTTCTGTACCCGTGGGCCGTCGCTTACAAAGAGTTGGGGCTGTTCGCCCTGGTCGAGATGGTCATCTTTATATCCTTGCTTGTGGTAGGGCTGATTTACGCGTGGAGAAAGAAGGTGCTGGAATGGAACTAGATCTGACAAGCATTGCGCCTGAATTGCAAGAAGAACTGAATCGAAACGTCATGTTTACGACTTTGGAAACGGTAAAAGGATGGGTGCGAAGCAATTCGCTCTGGCCTTTGACTTTTGGCCTTGCCTGTTGCGCGATTGAGATGATGGGAACCGGGGGAGCGCGATACGATCTGGACAGGTTCGGGGTGATTTTCCGGGCTTCGCCGCGCCAATCCGATGTCATGATCGTAGCCGGAACGGTTACGAAAAAAATGGCTCCATTGCTGCGCCGCTTGTACGACCAGATGCCTGAACCGAAGTGGGTGATTGCGATGGGGTCCTGTGCGACGGCGGGCGGACCATATGTGCGCTCGTACAGTGTCGTAAAAGGTGTCGATCAGATCGTTCCCGTCGATGTATACATTCCAGGGTGTCCACCTAACCCTGCCGCCCTGATTTACGGAATCAACAAACTTCAGGAAAAAATCCGCTATGAAGCGAAGACTGGGAAGCGGGTGACCAGTCCATGAGTGAAGAAAAACGCAGGCCAACGCCGGAAGAAAAGGCGCAGGCAGCAGCCGAGGCGCGCGCCAAAGCTGAAGCTTTGCGAAAATTAAGAGAACAGGAAGAGCAGGGCGCAGAGGCAGCTCCACCAGCTCAAGAAGAAGCTCAGGCACAAGCCGCAGATTCGCAAGAGGAAGTAGCACCAGTAGCGAAGCCAGTCTCGGAAATGACGCCGGAAGAAAAGGCAGCAGCGAAAAAGGCGGCGGCCGCAGAAGCGATTGCCAAAGCGAAAGCTGCAAAGGAAGCCGGGGCTGATACGCCAAGCGAAGCAGCCGCACCAGCAGCGAAGCCAGTCTCGGAAATGACGCCGGAAGAAAAAGCAGCAGCGAAAAAGGCTGCCGCCGCAGAAGCGATTGCCAAAGCCAAAGCTGCGAAGGAAGCCGGAGCAGATACGCCAAGCGAGGCAGCAGCACCAGCAACGAAGCCAGTTTCGGAAATGACGCCGGAAGAAAAAGCAGCGGCGAAAAAAGCGGCAGCGGCAGAAGCGATTGCCAAAGCCAAAGCTGCGAAGGAAGCCGGAACAGATGCGCCAAGCGAAGCAGCAGCACCAGCAACGAAGCCAGTCTCGGAAATGACGCCGGAAGAAAAAGCAGCGGCGAAAAAAGCTGCCGCCGCAGAAGCGCTGGCAAAAGCGAAAGCTGCCAAGGAAGCGAAAGAATCTGCCCAGCAGGGAGATGGCGCTTCGTCAGCAGAGGGGGCAGATGCGGAAGCGAAGGCAAAAGCCGCCGCAGCGGCCAAAGCAAAAGCAGCTGCCGCCGCTGCAGCTAAGGCGAAGGCCGAGAGAGAAGCGGGTGGCTCGCCAGCAGATGGCGGGGATGATGACGCCAAAGCGAAAGCCGCCGCAGCAGCAAAAGCCAAGGCTGCCGCCGCAGCCGCTGCAAAGGCAAAAGCTGCTCAAGCGACTGGCGATGGAGCGGAAGCAGCAGAAACGCCAAAAGCTCCTTCCAAAAACCAACCGTATCTCGACAAGTACGTGCTGCGTATTACAGAGAAGTTCGGCAAAGAAGTGCTGGAAGCCAGTTATATTAACGAATTGGCCAAGGAAGTCCCGACATTGGTTATTCAGAACGAACGGTGGCACGAGATTGCCCAGTTTCTGAAAGAAGACGGGCAATTGGCCTTTGAATATTTGTCAGATTTGCATGGCGTCGATTATGAGGACAGGATGGAAGTTTACTACCATCTGTACTCCTACAAAAATCGGCAAAGCCTGGCGGTAAAAGTCAAAACCAGTCGGGAACAGTCGTCTGTGCCGTCTGTCATGGACGTATGGAACGGCGCCAATTGGAATGAAAGAGAGACTTTTGACTTGTTGGGGATTCATTTCCCGGGACATAAGGATTTGCGTCGAATTTTGCTGCCGGATGATTGGGTAGGCTATCCGCTGCGAAAAGATTATGTGCAATACGACGAGGAGGTTTAACTGATGAACCAGAACATCCTCACAACAAGTGTCGATACCTCTTCAGAAAACGGCATTCGCACGGAAGAGATGCTTCTGAATGTCGGCCCGCAGCATCCAAGTACACACGGAGTATTTCGCTTGGTCGTCAAAATTGATGGCGAAACGATCAAGGAAGCCATTCCGGTCATGGGCTATCTCCATCGCGGCACCGAAAAGCTGGCGGAAAATCTGAACTATACGCAGATTATTCCTTACACCGACAGGATGGACTACGTGTCTGCCATGACCAACAACTACGTGCTCTGTCACGCGGTAGAGACGATGATGGGTCTGGAAATACCCGAGCGTGCCCAATTCTTGCGCCTGATTGCCATGGAATTGAACAGGGTGGCAAGTCACCTGGTCTGGTGGGGAACTTATTTGCTCGACATCGGTGCAATGGGACCGTTTCTGTATGCGTTCCGCGATCGGGAAATGATCCTTGACCTGTTTAACGAGCTGTGTGGAGCGCGAATGACTTTCAACTACATGCGGATCGGCGGCGTGAAGTGGGATGCGCCTCCAGGCTGGGTAGACAAGGCAAAGGAATTTGTCCAATACATGAAGAAGGAACTGAACAACTACCACCAGCTCGTATCCGGAAACGAAATTTTTATCAGCAGGATCAAAGGCATCGGAAAATTCGACACCAGTACGGCATTGGATTACTCGCTGTCTGGCGTTATGCTGCGAGCCACCGGCGTGAAGTGGGATTTGCGCAAAGATGAGCCATATTGCATCTATGATCGCTTCGATTTTGATGTTCCGACTGCGACAGAGGGCGATTGCATGGCGCGCTATCAAGTGCGCATGGCAGAGATTGAACAGTCGTTGCGCATTTTGGAGCAAGCCCTGGAGCAGTTCCCGAGCGAAGGGGAAGTGATCGGCAAAGTGCCTCGTGTCATTCGGCCACCAGCTGGCGAGACTTATGTGCGGATCGAGTCTCCGCGTGGGGAAATCGGCTGCTACATCGCAAGCCAGGGTAAGGATAAGCCTTGGAGATTGAAATTCAGACGGCCGTCCTTTACCAATCTGCAAATTCTGCCCACATTGTTGCAGGGAGAAAGCCTTGCCAACATGATCGTCATCCTGGGCAGCATCGACATCGTGCTCGGGGAGGTTGACTGTTGATGAATGCGCTTTTGCAGCAAGCCCCCTCATGGGGAAACACTCTCTGGTTTATTTTGGCGGCGGTGATCCTGCTGGCCGTTTTGCTGGGATTCGTCACATACGCTATCTACTTCGAGCGCAAAGTCATCGGTTGGATGCAGCTGCGCATTGGGCCCAATCGCGTCGGGCCTTTGGGACTTTTGCAAACCGTTGCTGACGTTACCAAGCTGCTGTTGAAAGAAGATACGCGTCCCAAGCACGCTGACAAAGCTTTGTTCACATTGGCGCCGATTTTGGCTTATGCGCCCGCCTTCGCTGTCCTGGCAGTCATGCCGTTTACGGAAAGCATCCAGTTTGCCGATTTGGGAATCGGCCTGCTGTACTATATCGCGCTTTCCGGCATTACGGTGCTCGGGGTGATTACGGCTGGCTGGGCTTCGAACAACAAGTATTCGCTGATCGGGGGTCTCCGCTCTGCTGCGCAGATGATCAGCTATGAAGTGCCGCTGGTCATGTCCGTGGTTGGTGTCGTTCTGTTGACGGGCAGCATGAATCTCAGGGAAATTGTCGAGGCGCAGCGGGATGTCTGGAATATTGTTCCGCAGTTTATCGGATTTGCCGTATTTATCATTGCTGCTCAGGCAGAGCTGAACCGTACGCCGTTTGACCTGCCTGAAGCCGAATCGGAGCTGGTAGCCGGATATCACGTCGAATACTCCGGATTCCGTTTTGCCATGTTCATGCTGGCAGAGTACGTGTACATGTTCGGGATGGGGACGCTGATTACGATTTTGTTCCTTGGTGGATGGCTGCCGATTCATCCGGCTTTGGGCTTTATTCCGGGAATCGTCTGGTTTGTGCTCAAGTTCTCGCTGTACATCTTCCTTCAGTTTTGGATTCGGGCTACCATGCCGCGCTTGCGAGTAGACCAACTGATGTCGTTTGCCTGGAAAGTGCTTCTGCCAATCGCGCTGTTCAACATACTGCTTACCGCTGTCGTCGTCTCCTATCAAAACGGGATGTTCTGATTTTGGCGGCAGAAAGCAACTGCTAGGCGTTACGGGTTTCTACGCGCAGGCTTCGCCATTGGCAAGGCGATAGTCAAGTAACTCAAATTCTGAGGGGTGACACACATGCTTGGACTGGCTAAAGGCCTTGGGTATACCTTTAAAAAACTCACGGAGAAAAAAGTTACCCATTTTTATCCGGATGTGCCCTTTCCCATGCCGCCACGCTTTCGCGGCATCCAACACTTTTCCCCGGAAAAATGCATCGTTTGCAACCAATGCGCCCGCATTTGTCCGACCGAGTGCATTCAATTGACAGGGAAGCCCCATCCTGATCCGGATAAAAAGGGAAAGATCATCGATACGTACGATATCAACTTCGAGCTATGCATCTTGTGCGATCTCTGTACGGAGGTTTGCCCTACCGAAGCGATTGTGATGACCAACAACTTCGAGCTGGCAGCTTACAGCAGGGACGAACTGTACAAAAACTTGAAATGGCTGGATGACAACAATACAAACGTCAGGGAGGAGAACTAGCATGACTGGCGAATTTGCAGCCTTTTTTATCCTGTCTCTCCTGACGATTGGCGGCGCAGTCTTCATGATCAGTTTTACTCGTGTTGTACACATGGTAATCTCGCTCGGGGTCACATTTATCAGCATCGCAGGACTGTTTGTTTTGCTCGGAGCAGAGTTTGTAGGCGTGGCGCAAGTGCTGGTCTACTCTGGTGCGATTTCCATTCTGATGCTGTTTGGAATCATGCTCACCAAGCACGATGCCCAGGACGAAGGAACAGGGCGCAAGTGGAAAAACCGCTTCATTCTGTTGTTTGTCGCTGGTTTGTTCGGCCTGTTGTTCTGGGGAATCCAAAACACACCGTGGCCTGCACCACCGCCGCCAGTGGCTTCTTCCGTGAGCAACGCAAAAGAAATCGGACTGGAAGTATTCACGAAGTACGTCATTCCATTTGAACTGTTGTCCGTACTGCTCTTGGTCGCGTTGGTCGGTGCGATCATCATGGCAAAAAAGGAGGGGGATAACGAATGACAGTGAGCATTACCTCCTACTTAATGGTCGCATTGATTTTGTTCTGTGTCGGTTTGTACGGAGCACTGACAAAGCGAAATGCGGTTGTCGTTTTAATCTCGATCGAATTGATGCTGAATGCGGTGAATATCAATCTGGTCGCGTTTTCCAAATACGGCTTGTACCCCGCTGTAGCCGGGCAAATTTTCACCTTGTTCACCATGACGGTTGCTGCTGCCGAGGTCGCAGTGGGTCTGGCGATCTTGATCGCGCTCTACCGCAACAAGGAAACAGTCAATGTAGATGAAATAGACCAAATGAAACGATAGATGGAGACCTGATAAGGAGGACAAAGATGGATACTTTTTTGCACTACGCCTGGCTCATCCCTCTGTTTCCGCTTCTTGCTTTCATCGTGATCGTTTCGTTTGGTCGCCAGTTGAAAGAAGGAGCGGCCATAGTCGGCATCGGGCTGACAGCTGTTTCTTTCGGAATCGCCGTCCTCGCTTTTTGGCAGAGATTCCGGGATGGGGGAGTAGACTACAACTATGTGGTAGATTGGCTTCATGTCGGTGACATCGTGATCAATATGGGCTTTGAGGTAACTCCGCTCAATGCGATGATGCTGGTTATCGTCACGCTGGTCAGCTTGCTCGTTCAGATTTATTCCAAAGGCTACATGCATGGCGACGAGCGCTTTCCGGTGTTTTACCAATACCTCGCCCTGTTCACGTTTTCCATGCTCGGGCTGGTCATTTCTCCGAACCTTTTGCAAGTGTACATTTTCTGGGAGCTGGTTGGCGTCTGTTCCTTCCTGCTCGTCGGTTATTACTATTTCAAACCGGAAGCCAAAGCGGCTGCGAAAAAGGCATTTATCGTTACGCGGATTGGCGACCTGGGATTGTTCATCGGGATATGCTTGCTGTTCTGGTGGACCGGAAGTTTTGAGTACGGGCCGATCTTCGAAAGCGTAGCTCTCGGACGATTGGAGCCGTGGATGATTACAGTCGCAGCGATTTTGATTTTTATCGGTGCGATGGGGAAATCAGGTCAATTCCCGCTGCATACGTGGTTGCCTGATGCGATGGAAGGTCCTACGCCTGTATCTGCCTTGATTCACGCAGCGACGATGGTTGCTGCCGGTGTGTATCTGGTGGCTGCGACTTATCCGCTGTTCATCGCTTCTGATACGGCTTTGACTGTAGTGGCTTATGTAGGTGGCATCACGGCGATTTTTGCCGCTTCCATCGGTTTGACACAGCGCGACATCAAACGTGTGCTTGCGTATTCCACAGTCAGTCAGCTCGGGTACATGATGATGGCGCTGGGGGTTGCCGGTGCTGCCGGCTATGTGGCCGGATCGTTTCACCTGATGACACACGCCTTTTTCAAAGCGTTGCTCTTTCTCGGAGCGGGCAGCGTAATCCACGCCGTACATACGCAAGATGTGTTTGAAATGGGCGGTTTGTGGAAAAAGATGCCTGTCACAGCACTGACGTTTTTGATCGGCTGTCTGGCTATCGCGGGAATCTTTCCTTTCGCCGGATTCTGGTCGAAAGAAGCGATTTTGGGCGCTGTATATGGAGCGCATCGCTACGATCTGCTGGTTATTGCGCTGGTTGCGGCTTTCTTTACCGCATTCTATATGTTCCGATTGTTTTTCCTCACGTTCACGGGAAAAGCTCGGGGCAAGCACGAAGCACACGAGTCACCTGGCGTCATGACTGGGCCTTTGCTAATTTTGGCGCTGCTTGCTGTAGTCGCCGGATTTGTGAACACGCCTTACGCACCTTTGCTGACTGACTGGATTTTGTCAACAGGAACAGGTACGGCAATTGTCAACGTGTTTGGCGAAGGAACAGAGCATGCCGCTTCCTGGCTGCAAATCGTCGCTTTGCTCATCTCGGTGCTGGGCGTCATTTTAGCCTACCTGATGTACGGCAAAAAGTCGGTATCGCCAAACAGCATTCCCGAAGCGATGCCGTGGCTCTATCGACTCTCTTACCGAAAATACTATGTGGATGAACTGTACCAGAATGTGATTGTGCGGCCACTTGGCTGGCTGGGAATCATTTTGAACGGGTTTGACAAATACGTGGTGGATGGCCTGGTTGGGCTGACAGCCAAGATTACGCAGGGAATTGGCGCTTTACATGCACGTGTGCAAAGCGGCCAGATCCAGTCTTACGGGGCGATGGTTCTGTTTGGCCTGCTGCTGTTGATCCTTGCCATCAGTTTGACGGTCGAGGGAGGTGGACTCTTTGGTTTCGGGCGCTAATATCCTTTTGTCGTCGCTGGTGTTCTCTCCACTTCTGGCGATTCTCGTGATCGCTTGCATCCCTGGTCGTCGATTCGCGGCAATCAAGCAGGTCGGGATACTGGGGACCTTGTTGCCGTTGATCCTGGCATTTTGGATGTTCGGTTTGTTCAATTACGATACATCCAATCTGCAGTTTGTCGAGCGTCATGACTGGATTTCCATTCCGATCGGACTTGCTCAGACAGGTACGGTATTCGCTTTTGAAATCAACTATGAGCTTGGTGTGGACGGGATTTCCATGCCGTTGATTTTGCTGACAGCGATTATCGGAACTCTCGCTGCGGTCGCTTCCTGGCAGATCAAAAAGCGGCTGAAGGAATTTTTCATCTTGTTCCATCTGCTGCTGATCGGGATGCTCGGAGTTTTCGCAGCAGACAACCTGTTCCTGTTCTTCATTTTCTTCGAGCTGACACTGGTGCCGATGTACTTCCTGATCGGAATATGGGGCTATGGCGAACGCGAGCATGCGGCCAACAAGTTCCTGTTGTACAACGGAATCGGTTCCGGCATCATGCTGCTGGCCTTCATCGCTATTTTCGTCGTCATGCGGACACTGAATATCGATCAGATTGCCGCGATTTTGACGACACCGGACCATCCGGTCACAGCAGCGCTGACGCCAACAGTTCGCTTCGCCTTGTTCATGGCCCTGTTCGTTGCCTTCGCGATCAAGCTTCCGGTGTTTCCGTTCCATACGTGGATGCTGAAAGTGCACGTACAGGCTCCGCCGTCCATCGTCATGATCCACTCCGGCATTTTGCTGAAGATGGGGGCATACGGACTTTTGCGGATGGGCATCGGATTTTTCCCGGAACAGGCGTACCAGTTCTCTACATGGCTGGCGATCCTGGGAATCATCAACGTGCTGTATGGCGCGGTGCTCGCTTTTGTGCAAAAAGATTTGAAAATGGTTCTGGCGTACTCCAGTATCAGCCATATGGGGATCGTTCTCCTTGGTTTTGCGGCCATGAACTCGATTGGCTTTCAAGGAGCGATGTTCCAGGTTGTCTCCCACGGTTTTATTTCGGCGCTGTTGTTCTTCCTGATCGGCGTCATTTGGGACCGGACGCAAACTTCGATGATCGACGACCTTGGCGGCTTGTCCAAATCCATGCCATTTGTCAGCGGCGTCTTTTTGGCTGGCGGTATGGCATCGCTCGGACTGCCTGGCATGTCCGGATTTATCAGTGAGTTCTTTGCTTTCCTGGGACTGTTCGGTCGAATGCCTGTACTGGCTGCGATCGGGGCGCTTGGCATCGTGCTTACAGCCGTCTATTTGTTGCGAGCGATCATGCGAACGACATTTGGGCCGACACCAAGCCGCTTCACAGGTCTTGCGGATGCACAGCCGATGGAAGTGATTCCGATGGTCGTGCTTCTCGGGTTTATTATCCTCATCGGCGTATATCCAGCTGTCCTGGGAAATCCGATGCAGCAGGCTCTGAAGACGATCGTACCGATTGTAACGGGAATAGGAGGGTAATCCATGGACGTAAAAGATATATTCTCATATGACTGGAGCTACCTTCTGCCCGAATTTATCATTCTCGGATTTGCGACGTTTCTGTCGCTGCTGGATTTGTTTGCGGGCAAGCGTCTCGGTAGACAGGTGATCGGTTGGCTGTCGCTTGCAGGGGTAGTGTTGGCAGCGGTCTTTGTCTTCGTCAATGTGAATGTGCTCGACAAGCCGTACAGCTACATGGCGGACATGATCCGCATCGATGACTACGGCAATGCTTTCAAGCTGCTATTCCTGGCCGGGACGGCATTTGCGATTTTGCTCTCTCTTTCGTATCTGAAAAAGGGGGAGGTCACCCACACAGGAGAGTATTACTATTTGATGCTGACAGGACTTTTGGGGGCCATGGTCATGGCGTCTTCGGCAGACCTGATCACGCTGTTTGTCGGACTTGAGCTGTTGTCCCTGTCATCCTACGTGCTTGTGGGATTGAGAAAAAAGTCGCTGCAATCGAATGAATCAGCTTTTAAATACGTGGTATCGGGCGGAATCGCCACGGCCGTCATCTTGTTTGGGATGTCGTACGTGTACGGCTTGACGGGTACGACACATATTTACGAGATTTCGTTCCGTCTCGCAGAAGCGGGAATGGCGGGCTATCAGTTCCTCGTATACATGGCATTTGCGTTTCTGGCGGTCGGGCTTGCTTTTAAAATATCCGCGGCGCCTAACCACATGTGGGCTCCAGATGTATACCAGGGCGCTCCGACTCCCGTAACGGCTTTTCTGGCTGTCGTGTCAAAAGCGGCAGGCTTCTCGCTCGTATTCAGAGTCTTGCTGATCTCGTTCTTCAACGTTTCGAACGGAACGGATCGCTTCTTTTTCCAGGAGGCGAGTCTCTATCTCGGCATCATGGCGGCTGCTTCCATGATTATCGGGAACACGATGGCGCTCAGGCAAACAAACGTCAAGCGCATGATGGCATACTCGGGAATTGCGCAGGCGGGGTATATACTCGTTCCGTTTGTGCCGCCGACAACTTTGTTTTTCGGTGAAGTGATCTTCTACCTGTTCGGGTACATGCTCGTCAGCTTTGGTGCTTTTGCCGTCATCATGGTGGTGACACGTGAGCAGGGAACAGAAGATCTGAAAGGTTTTGCCGGTTTGTATCACCGTTCTCCTGTCATGGCGATTGCGATGAGCATTTTCCTTCTGTCGCTGGCAGGGATTCCTGTCACCGCAGGATTCTTCGGGAAATTCTATCTGTTCATGGGTGCGCTGGCCCAGGAAAATTACTGGCTGGCGGCAATCATGATCGTTACAAGCGTCATTTCCTACTATTATTACTTCGGGATTATCAGACAGATGTACATGCGTCAGGGAACGAGCGAAGCTCCGCTTGCCGTGCCAAAAGGCATTTGGACTCTGGTCCTCGTGCTGGCCATCCTGACAGTCGTGTTCGGGGCATTCCCTGGTCTGGTCACCGATTATGTGCAAGTTCATTTCAATCCGTCTTTTGACTTTGGGAATATGCTTCCTCCCAACTTTCAGTGACACTCGTAACGGATGGCTACATCATGTACAATAGAAGGGATAGCTCGCTTTTCGGGCTGTCCCTTTTTCTTTTGACGAAGATGGCTGACTGATCTGCATGAGGAGGAACAAGCATGCCGCAAGAAGTATACGGCGTATTGAGCATCGTCTTGTCGATTGTATTCATTGCACTCGCATGGTGGGCTCTGCAATCATTTCGTTTTGAAAAAATCTTGAAGCATCCGGCGGGAGCGCAAGCGAAGCTGCTGCAAATTTTACTGTCGATCGTAATCGGCTACGAAGTATCGCGATTTTTCCTCGATTATCTCGGCTGGTCCATGACGTTCGGCAATCTGTTTTCCTAATCGCCCAAACTTCATTCAGTTTGCTGGTATATCCACCCAGTTTCATGTGCAAAATGGGAAGTACAAAGAGATGTACGTGAAACATGGGGAGAGGATATAAAATGGGGAAATGGTCTGGCCTTCTTGTACTTGCTTTGTTGCTGGTCACTGGCGCTGTTTATTGGATGCCTGCGCAGGCGTCGGAAGCAAAACCTGTTGCGAGCAAGCTCTTGCAAACGCTTGAGGATTCGGGAGCGACGGGCGTGTCCATTCAGGTTCGTGCGAGAGTGGCGCTGGGGGAAGTACAGCGGCAGGAAGAAGTCACTGAGTTGGCAAAGATGTGGGCAAAACAGCTAGAGATTCCGCTTTCGCTCATCGAAGAATCGCGGAACCACGATGTTCTTATGTATCGAACGACATACAAGCAAAACGGCGTCTCCGTGCGCTACGAGATGACAAGTGTTCCTGAAAATGGTTCATTTGACACATATCTAGTGCTGCAGTTATCGGGAAGCCGTGAATCCCTACTATATATAGAGCAGATACAGGAAACCTTCGCGAAAGCCCTGAAAAATGCCGACTTTATTCCGCAAATTAGCACTTGTATTCGCGGATTGTACAATGTTAAGATGAGTGTTGACCAACAGGGGGGTAAAATTATGTCGATTTTTGCTACCCTCCAGGCAACAGAATTGGAACGTTTACAAGATGAGACGGTCGTCAGTATTTCTGGACATACCCCTATGTGGGAACCATTCATTGCGTTAAACGGGCAAAAGATGAATCTGCAGGTAGCGACTCACCGTGACAGCGGCAATGCTGGCACATGGGTTACTGTAGGTACACCAATCATCACAGTGGAATATTAGCACGCGGAGGGGTACACATTGGATAAAATTATTGTCCGTGGTGGTAAGGCATTGGCGGGTAATGTGAAAGTATCTGGCGCCAAAAATGCCGTACTCCCTATTATTGCAGCATCTATCCTGGCAGAAGAAGGCACATGCGTTATTTCGGATGTACCTGCTCTTGACGATGTCAGGACGATATGCGACCTCTTGAAATCGATGGGAATCTCCCTTACATATGATCATGAAGTGCTGACAATCAATGCTTCTGAGCTTACCAGCGTCGAAGCATCTTATGAACTGGTCCGCAAAATGCGTGCTTCTTTCCTGGTAATGGGGCCGCTTTTGGCTAGAAAAGGACAGGCTCGTGTCGCTCTTCCAGGTGGTTGTGCCATTGGTACCCGCCCGATCGACCAACACCTTAAAGGGTTTGAGGCTATGGGAGCCAAAATCGAGATCGGACAAGGGTTTATTGAAGCAAAAGCAGACGGGCGATTGAAAGGGGCAAAGATTTACCTCGATATCGCAAGCGTCGGCGCAACGGAAAATATCATGATGGCTGCCGCTTTGGCAGAAGGCACGACCGTGATTGAAAACGCAGCGGAGGAGCCGGAGATTGTCGATCTGGCCAACTTCCTGAACCGGATGGGAGCAAAAATCCGCGGTGCGGGAACAGGCTCTATCCGCATCGAAGGCGTGGAAAAGATGAAGGGCTGCACGCATTGCGTCATTCCTGATCGGATTGAAGCTGGAACCTTCATGGTGGCAGCAGCGATCACGGGTGGAGATGTATTCGTAGAAGGCGCGATTTGCGATCACCTGAAATCCGTAACAGCCAAGCTGCGTGAAATGGGCGTAGAGGTAGACGAGCAGGAAAACGGCATCCGCGTTCGCCGCACAGGTGCTCTGAAAGCTGTCGATCTCAAGACGCTGCCATATCCGGGCTTCCCGACTGACATGCAGTCGCAAATGATGGCGCTTTTGCTTGTTTCCGAAGGTACGAGCATCGTGACCGAGACGGTTTTTGAAAATCGTTTTATGCACGTGGAAGAGTTCCGCCGCATGAATGCCAATATCAAAATCGAAGGACGCAGTGCCATTGTGGAAGGCGGCTCCAAGCTGACCGGAAGCAAAGTGGCGGCAACCGATCTGCGCGCAGGTGCAGCTCTGGTGCTGGCTGGGTTGGTATCGGAAGGAGAGACAGAGGTAACGGCTCTTCACCATATCGACCGCGGGTATGTGAACTTCACGGAAAAGCTGTTGGCACTCGGAGCGGATGTGGAGCGCGTAACTCCTGAGGAGAAAAAGCGGGAAGCGGTTTTGCCGGATACGATCAAGGTAAGCTTCTCTCCTAATTTTGCGTAACGAATGTGTCAGCTATATGACAAACACGAAGATTCTCTGCGAAAGCAGGGGATCTTTTTTTTCGTTTGTGAAAATGGTCAGCGCGAAGACCCAAGCCAAGCTGCTTCCCCTTCCGCTACGGCTCCGGCAGAGGTCTGCTTGCAGCTGTTGTCGCCCTCGCTACTCTCTTACTCTCTCGTTCTATCGGTCTTTTGCCATACATAGACTGAAAGTGTCTAGCACTTAACGGGGAGGATCACTTGGATGAAACGCTACTTGCTCATAGGGTTTATCACTTTGCCGATCTTGCTCGTCCTGATGCCGGCTGCTCTGGTTTATCTGTTTGCACCTTCGCACGAGTCCGCAGCATCCCCACATGAAGCCGTTCAGCAGCAGAACAAACCGGCGAAAGCAGGAGCTGCCCAATCGCTTCCCATCAAGGTGTACCGTACCGAAAAAAAGGTTGTGGAGACATTGCCGCTGGAGACGTACATCGAAGGGGTAGTAGCGGCTGAGATGCCGGCCGAGTTCGAACTGGAAGCGTTGAAGGCCCAGGCGATGGCAGCGAGGACGTATATCGTACGCAGACTGAAGCAAGGGAAGTTCGATGATGTGCCCGCGGGAGGGCAGGTGCTGGATACGGTCGCTCATCAGGTGTATATGGATGAAGCACAGCGCCGTGCACGCTGGGGAGACCAGTACGAATGGAAAAGCAAGCGCATCGAGCAGGCTGTGCAAGCAACAGCGGGCGTCGTGCTGACTTATCAGGGAGAGCCGATTGACGCCACGTTCTTTTCCACCAGCAACGGCTTTACCGAGAACTCGAACGAATATTGGGAAAAGCCGATTCCGTACCTGAAAAGTGTGGCAAGTCCATGGGATATCGAATCCCCGCGCTACGAGGAAACAGTGGTCAAATCCACGGCTGAGCTGGAAAAGGAATTGGGCGTGAAGCTTGTGCAGGAGGCTTCCTCCAACGGAGCCTGGTATCGGATTGAGTCGCGCACGACGGGAAATCGCGTGGGGAAAATCAGCATTGGCGGCAAGGAGTTTAGCGGGCGGGAATTTCGCGAAAAGCTGAACTTGAACTCGTCTTCTTTTACGTTGGAGCTGAGAGGCAACCAAGTGTTTATTACAACCAAAGGATACGGCCACGGAGTCGGCATGAGCCAATGGGGAGCAAACGGCATGGCCAAGAGCGGAAAAAATGCCGAGCAGATCGTGAAGCACTTCTACCAGGGAATCAACCTCCAGGATTACTCTCAAATCGTGCGCGCCTAGCGAAAAAGAACGCAAATTTTTACTTTTCCCTACTCTCTCAGGTTTATACGCCAAAATTCTGGCGATACTGAGGGATGAGGTGATGAATAAAATGGAAGATCAAAAGAATCAAAATCAACCGATTCCATTCAAGAAGGCAAGCTCCTGGAAAAAAGTTTTGGGTAAGAAGTGGGCGTTCCCCGCAATCTACATCGGAACCGCAGCAATCATTCTCGCTTTTGTGATGTGGTATCAGGGCAGCGTCATGGACACGGTATCCAAAGTGGCAAATGTCGGGGATAACGTGGCAGTGACAACTCCAGCGACTCCTGAGACACCGAAGCAAAACGATGAAGCGGTACCTGTGACAAGTGGCGTTCAACCGTTGGCATGGCCTGTAGGGAAAAATGTCCAGTATGAAATGGGAATGAGCTACTACGACGAACAAGCGTCCAAAGACGAGCAGCAAAAGGCGCTGGTCAAGTACAGCAACTCTTTTTACCCGCACACCGGAATTGATTTGAAAGCAACTGATGGCAAGAGCTTTGATGTCGTGGCTGCCCTCGCCGGAAAAGTCGTGAAGGTGGAAAACGATCCGCTCGTCGGCAAAACCGTTGAAGTGGAGCACGCTGACAAAATGGTGACGGTCTATCAAAGCCTGGAAAACACGACAGTCAAACCAGGTGATGAAGTGACCCAGGGCCAAGTGATCGGTTCAGCAGGCCGCAACGAGTTCGAGAAAGATTTCGGAGTGCATCTCCACTTCGAAGTACGTGTCGACGACAAGCCAGTGAATCCACAACAATATTTGATTCAAGCGGAAGCGAAAAATCAATAATCAGCGAAATGATGGAAAACACCCGTAAAATCAAGCGATTTGCGGGTGTTTTTTTGCTGTTGGTACAAACTGTTGAAAAAAGATGCGGCCGTGCTGGCTTGTCAGGCTTGGAAACGTAGAATATGTGTCCCTGCCCACCCATATATTGTATCAGACAATGTAGATACAAGGAGGCGAGTAATGTGCACGACTACATCAAAGAGCGGACCATCAAGATTGGCCGATATATTGTAGAGACGCGAAATACGGTTCGGATGATCGCCAAAGAGTTCGGAGTTTCCAAAAGTACAGTGCACAAGGACTTGACGGAAAGGCTGCCTGAAATAAATCCGGAGTTGGCTAACCAAGTTAAGGAAATTTTGGAATATCACAAAGCTATCAGACATCTGCGGGGAGGCGAAGCGACTAAAATCAAATACAAGCGGCGTAGTAAAAAAGTCCGAGTTGAACAGGAGGAGAGCGTGCAATAAAGAATTTCCTTGTCCTCTCACGTAGAAGAGCCTATGATATTAGGTAGAAATGTAACTGGTAACAGGGAGGACCTTTCATGTTTGGCAAAGATATCGGAATCGACTTGGGGACGGCCAATGTCTTGGTGTATGTAAAAGGCAAGGGTGTTGTCCTAGACGAACCATCTGTCGTGGCAATAGATAGCAATTCTAGAAAAGTATTGGCCGTGGGGCACGAAGCGCATCGCATGGTGGGCCGAACCCCAGGAAATATCGTGGCGATCCGACCTTTGCGCGAAGGTGTTATTGCCGATTTTGAGATTACAGAAGCGATGCTGAAGCACTTTTTGAACAAAATCGGTGGAAAAAGCATGTTTGCACGTCCACGCATCCTGATTTGCTGCCCAACGAACATTACCTCGGTAGAGCAAAAGGCGATTCGCGAAGCAGCCGAGCGCAGTGGAGGCGCAAGACAGGTGTTTATCGAAGAAGAACCGAAAGTTGCCGCAGTTGGGGCAGGTATGGACATTTTTCAGCCGTCCGGCAATATGGTAGTGGATATCGGTGGGGGTACGACCGATGTAGCGGTGCTGTCGATGGGCGATATTGTCACGTCTTCCTCCATCAAAATAGCTGGGGACACATTCGATGTGGCTATTATGCGGTACATAAAAAATAAATACAAACTGCTGATCGGAGAGCGTACAGCTGAAGATATCAAGGTTCAAATCGGAACCGTATCCGGCGGGCGCCAGGACGAAATGGACATTCGTGGTCGGGACATGGTAAGCGGATTGCCGCAAACCATTACCATTCAATCCGGCGAAGTCCAAGAAGCCCTGGCCGAGTCGGTGAGTGCGATTGTACAAGCCTCGAAATCTGTTTTGGAACGAACACCTCCCGAGCTTTCTGCCGATATAATTGATAAGGGTGTTTTCCTGACTGGCGGCGGCGCACTTTTGCATGGCATCGACGAGATTTTGGCAGAGGAGCTGAAGGTTCCTGTGCTGGTAGCGGACGAGCCGATGATGTGTGTAGCCAAAGGAACCGGAATGATGCTGGACTATCTGGACAAGGTGCCGGCTCACTCGAATAAGCGATTATTCAGGGGGTAAGATTACGTGATCAGAGGCTTGTATACGTCTGCATCTGGCATGCTTGCCTTGCAAAACAGGCAAGATTCGCTGGCGAACAACCTGGCTAACATCAACACGCCTGGATACAAACAGGATGTTGGTGTCATGCGCGCTTTCCCGGAGCAGCTCCTTTCGCGCATGCGCGATTCCGAAGGACCTGATTTCCCGGGCGTTCCGACCATGCCTGGCCAGCCTGCGATCATCGGACGGCTGAACTCAGGGGTGTACATGTCGGAAGCGATCCCTGCCTTTACGCAAGGAGATATTGAAGAGACGCGCAATCCGTACGATGTGGCGCTTTTGGACAACCTCCAGCCTGATCAGGACGGAAATGAGCGCCGTCTGTTTTACAGCGTGGCACGGATTGAAGATTTGACCCAGCCAGCCCAGGAAGAAGATATTCGCTACACGCGGAACGGAAACTGGAGCGTCAATGCGGAAGGGTACCTGGTGACGCCAGACGGATATTACGTTCTCGACAATCAAAATCAGGCGATTCGGCTGAACAATGATCCGCTTACAGGGGTCAATGTCGGGCAGGACTTGAAGATCAATCAGGCTGGCGAGCTGTTGTATCGGGATTCGGTCAGCAAAGACTACCAGGTGTTGACCAACCACCAGAGGCTCGGCCTGAGCGTCGTGACAGACCCTCAAAAGCTGGTTCGTGAGGGAACGAACATTTTCCGCTATGAAGGAGACGCAGAGGTAAAAGCGATCGACATCGCGGAAGCGGAAGACCAGGCTGCATTGGCTGCCGGAGAGTACGATACGCCGACTGTTGCAGGCAGATACGGTACGCAGCAAGGATGGAGAGAGCGGTCCAATGTTGACCCGGCTCAAACTATGACAAGCATGATGAGCGTACTGCGTGCATACGAGGCAAACCAGCGAGTCATTACGACGATTGACGGTACGCTGGACAAGGCTGCTAATGAAATCGGACGAGTGAACGGATAATAGGGGGTAGGAAGGATGCAGTCGCTTAATATTTCCACATCGGCCATGCGCGGTATTCAACAGGCGTTGGACAATACGGCCAACAATCTGGCGAATATCGATACAAACGGATACAAGCGCAGGGTGGCATCGTTTTCCGAGCTTCTCTCCGATTCGATGACCGAGCAGCCGGCAGCGGATAATCAAAACCGCAATACGCCAGTAGGCTTGCGTGTTGGCAGTGGTGCACGTCTCGGCTTGTCGAAGCTGGATCTCGGACAAGGCAACGTCAAGATGACAGATGTGCCGACAGACGTAGCCATTGAAGGGCAAGGTTATTTTTTGGTCACGCATAAAATCAAAGATGCGAACGGTGCGGTTATCCAGGAAGAAAGCCGGCTGACACGAGATGGCTCCTTCAAGGTGCAGTTTGACGATGACGAAGGCGGCTACGTGTTGCACACGCCGTCGGGACACATTCTCACGGACAACAACGGAGTAAACATCGTGTTGCCTGAGCCAGTGCAAAATATCGAGATTACGCCAGAGGGCGCGCTGACAGCAAACGGAGTCGCCTATGGCAACATCGGAATCTGGAAAGTGGATAATCCCGATCAACTGAAACAGGTGGGGCAAAACTTGTTCGACGCAGAGCTTGCTTCCGGAGAAAATCCTGCGACCAAGTATGCTAACGCGATTGATGAAGGAATTGCCACGTTGCGTCAAGGAGCGCTCGAAGGCTCCAATGTAACGATGACAGAAGAGATGTCGCAACTGGTGAACATTCAGCGTGCCTATCAGTTGAACTCACGGGCGATTGGCATCAGCGACCAAATGATGGGCATTGCCAACTCGTTGCGCAGCAGATAATCAGTGATGACGGAGGAGAGGAGCATGGAACAAGGGAAGGGCAGAAGGTTCCCGCGTGATACCGAAGAGGTTAGGACGAAGCCGAGAGAGCGGGAACGGAGCGGCAGAAACTGGCGAGTGACGATTGCCAAAATTGTGCTGGTCCCGATCCTGTTGTTTTTCTCTCTCGTCATCGGTTTGGCAATCGGGTACGGAGTTGTGGGACACAAGCCGACAGCGGAAGTATTTGATCTTGGCACGTACAAACACATGTGGGACTTGCTGTTTGCAAACACGTAAGCATCCAAGAGAAAAAGCAAGGTGGACAAGCCCGAACCTGATGGTTGGGGCTGCCTGTTTTTTAGAGGGACTTGTTGCACAGTTTGTCCACAGAGTATAATAGATCGAGTGGTTGAAAAAGGAAGCGACGATTCTTACTACGGAGGGATGTCCGTGAATCTTCCTAATTTGCTTACGATCTTTCGCATCGTGCTCATCCCTTTGTACCTGTATGTCTTTTTTTCCGGGATTCCGTACCACGTTGAAATCGCTCTGGCTATCCTGATTTTGGCGGGAGTCACGGACATTGCAGATGGGTACATCGCGCGGAAACATAAGCTTGTAACCACAATCGGTATGATGTTGGATCCTCTGGCAGACAAGTTAATGATGTTGGCGGTGATCGCCTCATTGTTTTTGACAGAGCGGATCAGCGTTTGGGCCGCCCTGTTTTTCTTTTTGCGCGATTTGGCTATGATTATTACAGGAGCTGTTTATCACTTCCGGGGCAAAAAAACGGTGCCGGCAAACGCGTTTGGCAAGTTGACAACGGTTCTTTTGTATGTGGTCATCCCGCTTGCTATGTACCGATTCCCATACAGCGAAGCGATTTTGTGGACGGTAATCGCGTTCTCGTTCATTACGAGCGCGATCTACTTGGGGAAGTTTCGTCTGTTAAACCGCACGTAAGGGATGGATAAAAGAGCACTTCCCGTTTGGGGAGGAAGTGCCCTTGTTATTTTAACCCCGCTGTGCCGACATGTCGGAGGCGGGAGTTATGTTTATTCTCAGTTTGCCAACTGGTCTTCATGCACGGACAAGTCTAGATAAGTATGGAAATGGAGCGATTACATATGGAAATCAAAGCACCGCTTGATATCATGCAAATTCAGGAAATCATTCCTCATCGCTATCCTTTTTTGCTGGTGGACAAGATTGAAGAGCTGGAGCAAGGAAAACGGGCAGTCGGAATCAAAAACGTCACTGTCAACGAGCCGTTTTTCCAAGGACATTTCCCTGGTTATCCAGTCATGCCTGGCGTCCTGATTGTGGAAGCACTGGCGCAAGTTGGGGCTGTAGCGATGCTCAGCATGGAAGAACATCAAGGCAAAATCGGACTTTTTGCCGGGATTGACGGGTTCCGTTTCAAAGATCAGGTGAAGCCTGGCGACACGCTGACACTCGACGTTGAGCTTACACGCGTGCGCGGTACGGTAGGCAAAGGATACGGGAAAGCGATCGTTAATGGGAAAGTAGTCGCAGAAGGCGAATTGATGTTTGCGCTGACTGCAGGAAATAAAGCACATTCATGATCATCTTGAATGTGCTTTTCTTTTCGGGTAAAATGGCTAGTGGGCAACTTATATAATGAAGGTGAAAACATTGGCCAAACAGGTCGCAACCATATTAGGTGTGCCATTTTCAACTCGTGGCTTCCACGAGACAGTCACATATATCGCAGAGCGTATTGAAAACGGCCAAAAGACCCATGTCGTAACCGCCAATCCCGAGATCGTCATGTTGGCGCGGGAAAATCGCGCGTTTCAGTCGATTGTGGAACAAGCCTATGTCGTTCCGGATGGAATCGGGATCGTCTACGCTGCAAAATGGACGAATCAACCCATTCGTGAGCGCGTTACGGGCGTGGAGCTGCTGGAAGCATTGATGACGGAAGCGAACAAGCACCAGTGGGGCGTCTACCTGCTGGGAGCCAAGCCGGATGTCATCAGTCTGGCTGCGGAAAAGCTGGCTGCTCGCTACCCGAACGCACGCCTCGTTGGGTATCGGGACGGATTTTTCCGGGCAGAGGACGAGGAAAAGATTGTACAGGAGATCGCAGAAGCCAAGCCGGAGTTGCTGTTTGTTGCGCTCGGCGCGCCACGACAGGACGAGTGGATGGTAAAATATCGCGATCGGCTGAATGCCTCGATGATGATGGGGGTAGGCGGCAGCTTTGATGTCATCTCCGGAAAAGTAAAACGAGCGCCAGAAATTTGGCAAAAATTGCATTTGGAATGGTTTTACCGACTAGCTTCGCAGCCTTCTCGCTGGAAGCGTCAGCTGGCTATTCCCCGGTTTGTTTTGACCGTATTAAAAGAAAAATGGAGTAGCCGTTCCTAGATGCATCCGTAGAGAGGAGAACAGTCGATGTCTACATTAATCCTCGGATTTCTGACTTCGCTGATCATATCGTTTATTGCAACACCGTATGTAAAGAAATTGGCTGAAAAGGTCGGGGCAGTAGATGCTCCCAACCAGCGCAAGGTACATACGCGAATCATGCCGCGCATGGGTGGACTTGCTATTTACCTGGGTTATCTCGTCGCCTTTTTCTTGTTCGTGCCCTACTCCAGCATGTCGGAAATGCTTGGAATATTCATTGGAAGCACGATCGTCATGACCGTAGGCATGCTGGACGACAAGTACCAGCTCTCGCCAAAATGGAAGCTGCTCGGTCAACTGGTGGCAACCGCAATCGTCGTCATTCCGTTCGGTCTCAAGATCGGAGTCGTCAACCTGCCCTACTCGGGCAGTATCGACTTTAGCAGTGGCTGGCTTTTCTGGCTGGCTGTTCCGATCACCATGTTCTGGATCGTCGGTGTGACAAATGCGGTCAATCTGATTGACGGCCTGGACGGTCTGTCTGCCGGCGTATCGGCAATTGCAGCAGCGACGATGGGCGTCATGGCTCTTCTGATGGGCGATTACAAAGTTTCTGCCTACTGTTTCGTGCTTCTCGGAGCTATTCTTGGATTTCTTTACTTCAACTTTCACCCGGCCCGCCTGTTCATGGGCGACACCGGCTCGCTATTCCTCGGTTTTAACCTGGCCGCGCTGTCGATTATGGGCTTTAAGGAAGCGCTCTTCGTTTCCTTCATCATCCCGATCGTCGTGCTCGGCGTTCCGCTTTGGGACACGTTCTTCGCTATCGTGCGCCGAATCGTCAACAAAAAGCCGATTTCCAGTCCGGACAAAGGACACTTGCATCACTGTTTGTTGAACATGGGCCTGTCCCACCGCTCAACCGTGCTCACCATCTACTCGATCAGCATCTTCTTCGGTACGATGGCGATCCTACTCACCAAGACGACGAAGTGGACGACCATCATCGTCATGGTCGTACTCCTGATTGCCATCCACCTGGGAACGGAAATCGTCGGCCTCGTCAGCCGCCGCCACCGTCCGCTGATCAATGCGTACAGACGGTTGAAGATCAAGCAGACGGAGCAGGAGAGACGGACGAATTAGGATATGAGTTAAACGGAACCACTGCATGGTTTATGCAGTGGTCTTTTTTCGCCAATTTTTAGGGGGAAGCACTTAACTGAGGGAGGAAATTAGCCGATAAAGGAAAGGGGAAGGTCCGAGCCCATCTCAACTTCAACAGAGAATGGGACAAATATTAGATTATGAATAAAATGGAGAGGTGAAAAAATGAATAAGCCAATTCAACAATTTCGTCGCTGGCTGGTAATGTGCTTGACGATGATGCTTGTTGTTACGGGAGTGTTGCCGGCATTGCCTGCGTCTGCGGCACTGGGTTCTAATTGGAATACGACGACGGGTGTTGTTGTGCCGGCAGCATATATCGCATCAGGCAGTGGTAATGGGCAAACATATGCTGCGCCTTTCAAGACAATTTCGAAACTGGTATATGGAATCCAACTGGCCTATAAGGATACCTCCAAAAATGGGCAAGGTGTTGACATCACGGTAGATGGGGTTCCGCTCATCAATAATACAGTGTTTGCTAACGACATCATCACCTTGCCAGATTTTAATCTAAACAGCAGTGGAGCAGTTACAAGGGTTACAGTTAGACCTAAAGTAACGACAGATCCAACGAATGATACAGCTGAGTTTTACATCCAGTATGCCCCCAATCCAGCTGCATCTGGAACAGGGCCCCTGAAGATTGATAACAGTTCTGGTCAAGGTAAGTATGCTAGTGATCCATTAAAAGTAACGAACCGAACCGTATCTGGTCTGAAATACACATACGGGGTTGCAGCGACCGTTGATAAAACACAGGCTGTTGAAGTACAAGTAAACGGCACTACAGTTCGAACTGTATATGGGGGCGCAGGAACACTGCCAGATTTTGATTTGTCCCCTGGTCTAAACGCAGTTCAACTGTTTGCTTCCAATACAGGCGAGCGAGATGTTATTTATTACGAGTACAACTCGCTGAACAGTCCGATCACGATCACGAACTTCTCTGGCGGAACAACCGCCTACAATCCGGTTGTTTACGGTGATTCTACGATTAATATCGTAGGTACGTTTGGAAGCGGTGTGACAGGCAGCAGCCTGCGCTTGAAAATTTTAACCAACAATGGGCAGACCATTCAAGATTTGAGCAATACAGCACCATCTGTTAGCGGCAGTACATTTACATTCAGCAATATCGGCCTGAAGCCAGGGCTAAATCAGATTTCTTTTTACGAAAAAGTAGGCAATGTTACGAAAGAGCACTATCAATTTTTCGTGCAATACAACAATACACCGCTCGTGAGTGACTTGAGAGTTAACGATACGGTGCTGAACGATCCGAATGTTACAAGCAACCCAACTTATATCACGGTACCATCTTTAAATCGTCTGAACCTGAACATGGACGGGAAAGCGCTCAATGCTGATACCGTTGAAGTGAAAAACGTTCGCACAGGAGACGTAGTAAAGACTCAGGTCAACCGAACAGGTTCATTTGGACTGAGCATTCCATCGCAGATTGGTGAAAACACATTGGAAATTCGCGTGTTTAACCAAAACAAAGAAGTAGGAACGTTTGTGCGGAAATTGCTCGTCACGACTACTTCAGCAGGAAGCTCCGATCAATTTTACAAGGTAAGCTTGGGTGGAGTGGCATTGCAGCCAAATCAGCAGGCGGTGCTTAAAGGAGCTTCTACATCTACTGCGATGAACTTGAATGGTTCGGCATTGTTGAAGTATGTGGACATTGCAGGACAGCAGTTGTTCCAGGAATTTAAGGTGACGATTTACGAAGGAACAAATAAAACAGAATACAAAACAGCTGAAGGAGTAACGTTCACTCCTATCGGCAATCCACAAAGCGGATTTACAGAATATGCGATTAACCTTAATGTACCAGCAGGAGCATTCCAGGACGGGAAAACTTATAAAGTTGCACTGAGCTATCAGTATTTGTCCAAAGACTCCAGCGGTTCGGTTACATCCCCGTCGGGCTATATCGGGATTGCAAACTACGAGTATGAGTTTAAATATCTGGACAGCACAAAACCAAGCTTTGAACGAGTAACAAACCTGGCGAATGGTCAAGTCCTGTCCCAAACAGCAGCAAACACCATTGTGTCCTCGCCTTTGGAATTGAAGGTAGAGACGCAAAATATTTTGGCTAGCAGCATTACAGTCAAGTATAACAATCAAACATTAACAGCGAACCAGGACTATGTGATTACACCAGGTTCCAATCAATTTACACTTACCCTGAAAAAACTGCCCCAAGGCACTGGGAAATTGGTTATTGACTATACGGGAGGTACTCCGACGTCAACGGCCTATACACTTGATATTCGAATTACACCGTATGCACAACTGACTTATGTTGACGCATCTGGACAAGTTCGAAGCTTTGAAGATGGATATCAAGTGAAAAGTGAAAATGATATCCGGAACTTGGATGGGAAAGTATACAATTATGTGTTGAAATCCACGAATATTGAAGCCACTCTGAATGGCGCTGCAGTTACTATTTCTGACGTGGATACGAATAAGGGAACGTTTTCGATCCTTAAAGATCAATTGCCTTACAAAAAAGGGAACAACGTCTTGAAAATCACTTTGACGGACGACCCTAAAACCGTGTTTACTTACAATGTTTCTTATAACACATCCAAGACACCATCTATTGAGGATGTGAAGCTGGAGATTATCTCCAACGGTGATACAGAAGAATTGACGAAGAAAGCTGCTGATCCGTCTTACCGTACGGGAGCAAACTTCTTGAGCAACTTGAGCTTTACCGTTAACGACGCTACGCATGTTTACATCGAGAAAAACGGTAAACGCATCAACGACTTCCGTTACAAGAGCGGAGACTGGGATCAGGATGCAACGAACCAGGAGTATGTGAATACTCGCTTGGAAGCAGCCCTGAACAATGATTTGAGAGATCTGTTCGATGACCACAATATCGACTCTTTGTCTCGCTCCAAGTTCGAAGGGAAGATGAGCTCGAAGAAGTACGGGGATTTGGTTGAGGAAGTTCAGGATGCGGTGACGGATGCAAAAGAACAGGAAAAGAAACTGGCACTCTTCCCGCTGACCCTGAAAAAAGGCGGAACGACAGTTTACACGATCGTCGCAGAAGATGACAACGGTACTGTGATCCGTTACGACATCAATATCGAGCAAAAATATTCCAGCTGGGAAGTTCTTTCCCCAGTCAAGGCAAAAGAAACAGACCAGTACATCATTGTAAACAGCAACAGCGCTGTTGTAAAAGTCTTCGCTGAGAATGCAAACAAAGTATTGTTTGGCAAAACAGAAGCGAAAGTAACGAATACAACAAACCCTGACTTCTACTACGATGATGAACAAGGAAAAACCATTCCAGAGACATACTATGTATTTACATCCACTGTCCCGCTGAAAAAGGGTCTGAATACGGTGAAGTTTTCCGTAGTGGTGGGAGACAGTACGTACAATGACGAGATCAAGATTTACAACGCAAACTCGTCTGTAAACGGTGCTGAGTATCGCGATGTGTTAGGCAAGAAAGTAGCATTCAGCGTGTTTGAAAAGCAGTTTGAATTGAAGTTCCCGGCAGGTACTGTTCTCTTGTCGCCAGATGATGGACGAGCAGGTCAAGAGGTCAAGAACCCGAATGGAGATATCTTCGTTGATATCCCGCTGTACTTCGGTATTGCCGACCGTACTACCGGCCAAGTAAACATTGCTGATGACAACATGGAAGATAGGCTCGTACTTGAATCCAACTTCAACTACGCAAGCCCACTCTACTATGTAGACGCAGGGGATACGGAAGCGCCATTCGGTCGAGATCCTTATTATGACGAAGGCGATGCGGAAGATTTCAAGAGCCGTTGGCAAGACAATTTGGTTCCAAGCCGCAGAGGAACGCTTACGATTAAGTACGATTCTTCTATCGTAAATGCAGCAAACAACATACTCACGATTTACTACCATAACGGGAATGAATGGAAAAACATCGGTGGAGTTGTGAATACTGGCTCCAAAACAGTACAAGTGCCATTTGCCGGATTTGGTTTCTACATGGTCATGAAAACTAGAGAGTCCTATGATGACGTAGTGAGCCATGACTTTGCCCGAGATGCCATCGAAACACTGTATGCAAAAGGAATCATGCCGGCATACAGCGGCAGCAGCTTCGGAGCAAACCGGGACATGACTCGTGGTGAGTTTGCAACGATGCTTGTAAAAGCTCTGGCTTTGCCAATCAATGCTGGTCCTTATCGCGATAGCAATGAACGTGATCCATCTGAGCCGACATTCTCGGATGTACGTCCAAATCGTGATACATGGGATTATCAGTACAAGTACATCGAGACTGCTGCGAGAGCAGGTATTATTCGTGGAAAGCAGCCAGGCTACTTCCGACCAGATGACTCACTGACTCGCGAAGAGGCTGCTATCATGATTGCACGTGCTTTGAACTTGAAAGTAGGAACGCTTGATGCTTCCAAAGTTGCTCTGAACAAATTGTTTACAGATGCAAAAGATATTGGTTACTACGCAGCACCTTCTGTTCTCGTTGTGAACAAAGCCAAGTTGATGAACGGCGAGCCGAATGAAGCCAATGTGAAAAAGCCAACTTACAGTTTCAAGCCGACAAATAACCTGACTCGTGCCGAGATGGCCGTTATCACTGTTCGTGTGATGGTCCAACTCAAAAAACTGCCTAAGCAGTAGTTCCAAACTTACGCATATATAGATAGAAGAAAAGCTGAAGACGGCGTCTGCCCCTTCAGCTTTTCTTTGTTATCTCCCTCAATAAAAATCAGGCTTCTCCTTGCTCATCTCCCACAGCTTCTACAGGAACCTCGACATACTCTTTTTCACCCAAAGAAATTTGAGCCTGTCCATTCGTCAAATCGGTAAAGCGAGCCACAAACGCATCTTGCTCACCTTCAGGTATGAGGACATGCGCGGTAACTTTGTCTGTAAAGTCAGTGCCACTCACCCGGTACTCGCCAACGCGCAGTTCGTTTTCGACTTTTCCCCACCACGTATAGTCCACGCTCACAGAGATCGTTTGATGCAAAGTATGGATGACAATTTTGGCCGCCTTCAAAGCAGTAACGGTTCCAGCTGTATAAGCCCGAACCAATCCGCCAGCTCCCAGCTTGATTCCGCCGAAGTAACGAGTGACGACCACAGCCGTGTCCTTTACGCCATTTTTCTTGATGCATTCCAGGATCGGCTTGCCCGCGGTACCGCTCGGTTCGCCGTCATCGCTGGAACGTTGAATTTGATCGTTTTCGCCGATGACAAAAGCCGAGCAGTTATGCGTCGCATCCCAGTGTTTCTTTTTGATCATGGCGATAAAGGCAACGGCTTCTTCTTCCGTCGTAACCCTTTGCGCATAGCCGATGAAGCGGGAGCGTTCGATGACGATATAGTCCTCTCCATAACCAGCGACAGTTTTGTATTCCGTTAACATCGTACAATCACCTCAAGAAAAGGATATCATGTCAAAATAATGTTGGCGAATCCTGAAATGTTTTTGACACATAATCGTAGTAATCTATGTGGAAATGAAGGACTAAATCAGAAAGGGATGATCTATACATGGTAGAGTGCGTATAATCCCTTATGAAAATGCTGGTACGACACTAATTTTTCGTGTACGAAACATTACTCTGTGATATAGTGATCTTGGGACAAACTGTAATATTTCAAGTGATGAAAAATTTTATGATCAATACAAAATAAAGGAGTGGAATTACGTGAATTTTCCATACTCAAGCAAAAAATGGATGAGCATCAGTTTGGCAGCTGTACTCACAACGACACTGGGAGCAGGGGCTTTGACAGCGTCTGCGAATACAGCAACAGATGCGGCGACACAAGCACCTGTGGCTGCTCAGGCTGCTCAGGCTGCTCAGGCTTCCACTGACAAAGTAGCGGCGGAAACAGGAACCACAACTGCACCTGCAACGGCCGAAGAAGAATTGACTCTGGAAAAAGCAGTACAGCAAGCGCTGCAAACAAATGTTACTTTGAACAACGCTCGCCTGGATGCCAAAAACGCAGATATTAACGAGTCGCTTTCTTATAAAACATCTGCAGATATGCCAGCCGAGATGATCGAATCGCTTGAGCTTGCTAAAGCGAAACACGTCGGAAATGCCCAAGGTGAAATGAACAAGAAGCTGAATGCCCTTGCGGTAACAGCTACAGAAAGCAAAATTAAGCTGGGTGCGCAACAAGCTTATTACAACATGATTTTTGCTCAGGATGACTACGACTTGAAAAAACAAAGTCTGTCCCGCGCCGAAACTCAACTGAAAGTTGCCAAGGCTGCTTTTGATGTCGGAACCAAAGCAAAAACAGATGTTTTGCAGGCAGAAATGGGCTTGTCTGGGGCACAGGCAGCTTTGACAAGTGCCGCAAACAGCGTGGAAGTAGCACGTATGGATTTGAATGATTTCCTTGGGGTCGATTTGCAGAAAAAGTGGAAGATTGTAGCTGCAAATAAACAGACAGCTCCGATTACATTGACAATGGAAGAAGCACAAAAACAAGCACTCTCCAAACGGATTGAAATGACAAGAGTTCAGGAAGAGCTGAAGCTTGCAGAGCTGAATGTGAAGCTGATCGAGGAATATTCCGCGCTTTCCACATTGCCAGGCCGACAAGCTCGCAATAACGTGGAAAAGGCAAAATTGGCGATCGAAGAGCAAAAACGCACGATTTCCAAGGAAGTTGCTCAAGCCTATCTGAACCTGAACGCAGCCAAGCAGGCTATTGAATTCCAGAAAAAAGCGAAGGATTCCGCTGCTGAAAGCTATCGCTTGACGAATCTGCGCTTTGAAAATGGACTTGCAACCACGCTCGAAGTGATTCAGGCAGAAGAAGAATTGTCTGATCGTGAGAACCAGTACCAAAAGGCAATTCTCAACTACAATCTGGCGGTTGTGAACTTTGAAACAGCGCTTGGAAACTAAGTTGAGTTAGGGAAGAAAGATTTGTAAGGTTTTGAATGGAATTGGAAAAAGGTTCAGTCGTGACAGTCCGCCCTGCGTACCCTATAATACGAATTGTGGCGGATGTCACTTCGTACATAATTGACAGGTGAATAAGAACCCACGAAAAAATCTTTAAATTTTTTTCGAAGGCGCCGCAACTTTTGATTAGCTCAGGCGTTTAATAGGATGTCACACGAAATACGGGGAATTGTGTAAAAAAGATTCACGAATACTAGCAGTTATGTTACACTAGTGATTGTTGCATTTTACACAATACTGAATATACTAGAGATTTTTAACGCAAAAAAGCGAAGCTGACCTGCGAAAGGAGGTGACACGCGCTTGCAGGATTCGGGCTTTAAAAAGAAAGATAGATTGACAACAAATATTCCCCAAGAACAATTTGTTTATACTAGAGGAGGAGAACACAAGGTTATGAAAAAGGTCGTTAACAGTGTATTGGCTAGTGCACTCGCACTTTCCGTTGCTCCAATGGCTTTCGCAGCAGAAGATGCAACTACTACAGCAGCTCCAAAAATGGATGCAGCTATGGAAAAAACCGTTAAGCGCTTGGAAGCTCTTGGCCTGGTAGCAGGTTATGGCAACGGCGAATACGGTGTAGACAAAACTATCACTCGTGCAGAGTTCGCTACTCTGATCGTTCGCGCTCGCGGACTGGAGCAAGGTGCGAAACTGGCACAGTTCAACACTACTTACACAGACGTTCGTTCTACTGACTGGTTCGCTGGTTTTGTAAACGTAGCATCCGGTGAAGAAATCGTAAAAGGTTTCCCGGACAAAACTTTCAAACCACAAAACCAAGTTACTTACGCTGAAGCAGTAACTATGATCGTTCGCGCTCTGGGATATGGTCCAGCTGTTAACTCCAGCGGATGGCCTAACAACATGATCTCCAAAGCTTCCGAGCTGAACATTGCTAAGAGCATCACTACTCCTAACAATGCAGCAACTCGCGGCGACATCTTCAAAATGCTCGACAACGCTCTTCGCGTAGACCTGATGGAGCAAGTTGAATTCGGAACGGACATTCGTTACGAAGTAACTGACAAAACTCTCCTGACGAAATACCTGAAAGTTAACGTTGTTGACATGGAGTGGGCTCACAAGAAAGATCGTGATTCCGAAGATCTGCCACTCGTTACTAACGTACCAGCTATCGGTCTGGGCAAATTGAAAGCTAACGAAGTTACTTTGAACGGTAAAGATGCTGGTCTGGGCAACACTACTTACAAAGTAGCTGATGGCATCAACCCTAACGATTTCGATGGTCAACGCGTACAAGTGTGGATCAAAGAAGACCGTGAAAACGTAATCGTTTGGATGGAAGGTTCCGAAGATCAAGAAGTAGTATTGGATCGTCTGAGCGACTTCATCCTGAAAGGCAAATCCATTTCCGACGGTAAAGACCTGAGCACTTCTTCCCTGTCCGATCTGAAAATCGAACTGGATGCTAGTGGCAAAACTTACCGCGTAAACAAAAACACAAAAATCACTTACAACTTCACTCGTTACAACGATCCAGTTGATGCTCTGAAAGACATCATCGCTGCTAACGATTCTTTCGGCGTGAAAGTTGTATTGGATGACAACAACGAAATTTCTTACATGCATGTAATTGATGACACTCAAATGGACCAAACTTCCAAAGCGAAATACGGTTCTGAGGTTATCGGTAAAATCGATGTTGAGAAGAAAAAAATCACCAACCTCGACACTGGTAAATACAACAAGCTGGAAGACAAAGAAGAAGGCAAAGACTTCTTGGTATTCCTCGATGGCAAACCAGCTAAACTGAGCGATCTGAAAGAAGGAGACGTATACTCCGTTTACTATGCAGATGGCGATGATGACAAACTGTTGGTATTCGCTAACCGCCAAGTAGTAGAAGGTAAAGTTGACAAAGTTGTTACACGTAGCAGCACAGACGTACGTCTGACTGTTGGTGACAAAACTTACCGCATCTACAAAGGAGCTACTTACTCCGACAACGGTAACAAAGATGTTAAGAAACTCGACGATTCCAACTGGGATCTGATCACCAACCTGGATAGCGAAACAGTGAAATTGGTCCTGGATGCTTCCGGCCGCGTTCGTCACGTTGAAACAAAAGATCCAATCGACGATCGCAAACAAAAAGCAATCATCACAAAAGGTGTAGTTTACAACTCTTCCAAAGACACTTATGACTTCACTGTGATGACTCAAAAAGGCAAATCCAAAGCTATTTCTTTGGAGAAGAAAGACATCTATGATGAGTTTGGCAAAAGCTATAACAAAAATGACAAAGATGCAGACGAACTCGAAGGAATCCTTCAACCAAGCAAAGACGATTCTATCGTACTGCTGGAAGTAACTTTCGATTCCAAGGGCGAAGTTGACAAAGTTAAAATCACTGGCTCTAAACTGATTGCTTCTTCCGGCACTGCTTGGGATAAGCTTGCAGATGAGAAGGATGACGTTGTCGGCGACTACGAAGTAACTGACAAAACTGCTATCTTCAAAATGACTGGTAAACTGGATGATTCCGGAAAACGCGCTGAACTGAAAAACGCTGGTATTGCGAAGTTCAAAGACGTTGCGGATGAAAGCGATCTGAAAGTTTACTACTCCATCGATGAAGAGAAAGATGAAGTAGAAGCAATCTTCGTAGTTGAAGGTGAAGGTTTTGAAGGCGACACTATCTATGGTGTAGTTCAAGACTACAACACTTCCAACAAGCAAGATACTGTCAAAGTGCTGACTAAAGACAAAGACAGCGGCAACGTTGTTTCCAAAGAGTTCAAACTCAACGATGATCGTGAAGATATGCAAGATGCAGGCATCGTTCGTGGCGATTTCATCGCGTTCCAACTGAACTCCGATGATGAAGTGATTGTTGAGGATGTTGTTGAAGTAGTAAACAACAAAGCTCTCAGCAACAAAGACGACAAAACAGTAAAATTGCTGAAACAATCTCAATGGTCCGAAGCAAACATCGAGAAAATGACAGTTGCTCGCGTTGACAAAGTAGATGGCAACACCATCACTTACGAATTCAAAGATGAAGATGGAAAAGATCGCGTACAAAAACTGTACACGAAAGCTTCCACTGCATTCATCGACACTTACGATGACATGGCAGGTGAAGATGGTGTAGAAGAAGGCGACTACATCGTTCTGATGGACAGCAAAGACATCGATGGCGATCGTTATGACTATGTCCTGATCGTAGGTAGCGAAGATTGGGCAGATAAGAACGACATCAGCAATGATGCTATCAAGAAGTTCCTGGCTCAAGGACTTGGTGGTTACGATCCAGGTACGCCTGAGGGTTGGAACGCTCTTCCTTCCACTGTAACTGGTAAATTTGTTCCAATCGCTGGTGGCATGAACGGTTACCAAGTAGTTGCTACACTGGAAAGTGGTGTTAAGGCTACAGACATCAAAACAGTTGAATTCTACATCAACGGTAACAAAGTTGCTACTGATGAATACGCTCTCGAAATTAAAGACAATCAAGTGAAAATTCTTGATTACTCTACTGACGAGAAAGTAACTTCCAGCAAACTGGTAGTTAAAAACGAAAAAGGTGAATCCGACACAGCAACTGTAAAATTTGTAGAAGCTGAATAAGATTACCTCTAACAATCATGTAGGGATTGTTGCTAGGCATAGAGGGGCTAATCCCCTCTATGTTCTACATACCCTATATACAGAGAACTTCCTATCAAAAATACGGAGGGGTAGTACGTGAATAAAAAAGTTGTTCTTTCTGTCCTCGCGACCGCTGTAGTAGCTAGCATGGCTGCTTCCGCATTTGCCGCACCTAAAACTGGTCTGTATATCGGTGGAAATGTAAAGAAATTCTACTCCAATGACACCCTGATCAACATGACCAAAGATGCTCGCGCTACCTATAAAAACGAGCTGAAAACTATTGGCTTCAAAAATCTCGTTTACGTAAACTTCAAAGGTCAAGGTGCTACAATCCAAGAAATGATCGACCTGGGTGTTAAAGTAGCTATGGCTGATCCTTTGAAACAAAGCGACTTTTCTGACCTCTACAGCGTAGTGAACAATGACGGTACTATTTCTGGTACTGAAGATGCTCGTTCCAAAGTAGATCCAACAACTCCTGGTGAGTTGAAAGTTGAGTCTGTAGAGGCTGTTAACGGGAAAACTATTCAAATTAAGTTTACAACAGCTGTACTTAAGAGCACTGTAGTTGAAAGTGATGGCACCCTTGTAGATAACGCAATTTCTCTTGCTAGTCTCGGTTCCGCTCCTGCAGTAACAGCTAACTCTGCTTTTGCTGAACTGAGTGAAGATGGTAAAACTCTTACGCTTACTGCACCTGGACCACAATTCTTTAACGGTGAATATGCGGTTACTGTAACTGCTGCTGTGACTGATGCAAATGCTAATCCGGTAGCTGCTTACTCAGGAATCGTGAAGAACGTTGATACTGTTCGACCAACTGTTAAGAACGTAACTTACACTGACAATGCTACTGCAGTGGTTTGGTTCTCTGAGCCTTTGAAAGATAAGGGGTCTGTAGTACTGAGCGATGCAGGTGCTACACTTGCTACGTTCAATCCTGGTGATGATTTCATCACTGTAGATTTGTCTGGTGCTGCTGCTGCAACTGATATCACAGTTAGTGTAGTAGGTGCTAAAGACTTCAACGACAATTTGGTTTCTCCAAATCCTGCTACTGCAGTTGTTAAAAAAGATACTACAGACACAGTAAAACCAACTGTAGCTGATATTGCTGCAATCAGCGACAAAGTGTTTACCGTTTCCTTCTCTGAGAAATTGAAGGCAGACCCAACTATTGCTGTTGGAGGAACTCCACTTGTTTGGGACACAAATGCTACAATTTCTAAAGACAGCACTGGTCTGGTGTATACAGTAACTCTGACTAATCCAGTATCGGGCCTCCAAGCAGTAGCTGTTTCTTCTTACAACGATCTTAGCAACAACCCAGGAGATGCATATTCTAAAGTTGTAAACTTCGCTGCTGATACGACTGCTCCAACTGTAGCAAGCTATAAAGTAGAGAAAATTGCTGGTGTAGAATATCTTGTATTGACCTATAGCGAAGACGTTACACCAATTAATGCAAAAACAATTAACTATACACAAGTTGTAGATGGTGTAGAATCGACTGGTTCTATTGTAACGGCAGCAGGCAACTTCTCTCTGTACAACCCAGTAAGCGGTAAGTCTAAATCTGTTAAGCTTGATCTTTCTACTTTGGTGAATGGTCAGTACACATTGAGCCTGCCTGTTGGTCTTGTGCAAGATTTAGCTTCCACTCCTAATAATAGCGCGGCAACAACAAGCAGCGTAACATTCACTCGTGGTTCTAATTCCGACACAACTGCCCCAGAGGTAACAAGCGTTGCAAATGGTGCTGACAACAACACTGTACTGGTTAACTTTAATGAAAAGCTTGATGTTGCTTCTGCTCTCAACATCAACAACTACTCCATTGAAGCTGCGCAAATTAAAAGTGCTGTATTTACCACAAACGGAGCTACAGCTACTGTAAAACTGACTCTTGAAGCAGGCTCTGTAACCGCTTCTGGTGAGCGTAACATTACAATTAAAAATGTAAAAGATGCTGCTGGCAACGTAATCACTGCATCGACAAAAGTAGTTAACCTGATTGAAAACGTAGCACCAACAGTTACATCTGCTAAATTGACTGACACTAACGAGGTAACAGTGACATTCAGTGAGGCAGTAGCTAATTTGACTGCTGACGATTTTGAACTGTTTGTTGGAACTGAGTCTACTGCACGTCCTTTGGATGGAACAACACCAATTACAATTGTGGATACAAAAACGCTGAAAGTTAAAGTCGGAACTGCATTTAATGCAACTGATTTGAACAGCGGAATTGTGGTGAAACCTTCTGCTACTAATGATGTTGAAGATGCTCATGGCAATGCTTTGATCTTCACATCCAAAACTGTTACTCAATAAACGAAACGTTACTTCATAAGCTCAAGTAGAGCAAAAGAAGTGGAAAAAGACTCAACACACCATAAGGTGTTGAGGGTCTTTTTCTAACTGTCCTATTGAATCGACTGGTGAAATTCCTGTCCGTGACAACAGCCTTATTCGCTTGGGAGTTGAATGTTGGTAGTTATAAGTTATTTTATATAATTTGTAACTACCAACTACACTCTCTTATGTGAACGTGTCATGTGCCTAATCCTCCTGCATCCTTTAAGACTCTACCACAGCTGAAGGGATGAAGTCAGGTGAAGTCGTAAAGAAATTAGTTGGTAGTTGAGAGTGGATAATTTTGTGTGTTTTACAATTGCTGATCCTTTCTCAACTGCCAACTGAAAGTATTGCGGGGCTCTTTAAAAGGTGATTATGGTTAGGCGACGAACCCATGTTGATGGGTTAGGAAGAGAACAAGACTGCTATAAGGCTAACAGTTCAGTCCTGTTTCCTGCATCTGAAATGGTGTAGCGGCAATCGAGACAATTTAGGCTGTTAAATTGGTTGTTCTTTCTAATAAGTAGTGGGAACCTACGGTCATCAAAATTAGGGATAGATAGGACGGAACGTTTGAAGTTTCGCATGGGGAGATGGGGTAGCGTCAATGATTCATGTGAAATGGCGGCGGGTTCGTAGTAGTGAGGATGACCTGCCGTTTGAACCCGTAGTGGTAACGCAGGCGGGGAGGAGAAAACGGGTCGGAGCGAAGGAACCCAGTCGGTTAGGATTGAAGGATACAGCATAGAACTATGTACATGAGCAAGCTTCAATTGTAATCGATGGCACGCCGTGTGCGATGAAAGTCGCCCGCACGGTGTAGGCCTGACCGAAAGCCACTACTAAAGTGGCTAGGCAGGAATAGCAATGTAGTAGGACCTATAGTAAACGCAGCACCAATAGCAACAGCAGTTCAAATCACTGGTACCCCACAAGTCGGTCAAACATTGGCAGGCAGCTACACATATAATGATGCCAACGGTGACCTTCAAGGTGTATCTACCTTCAAATGGTACGCAGATGATGTTGTAATTCCAGGTGCTACAGCAATTGCTTACACATTGACTCCTGGCGAGCTAAACAAAAAAATTCGCTTTGAAGTCACTCCAGTAGCACTGACAGGCACGCTAACTGGTCAAGCAGTAAAAAGTGCAGAAACACTTGCAGTAACCCCTTAAAAAAATTACGAAACGTTACTTCATAAGCTCTCAAATGAGAGTGAAAGAAGTGGATTGGCTCTCGTTTGACGGCGAGAACAACTCTAACTGCCTTATTCAATTGATTGGTGCAATTCCAATCCATGAGAAACAGCCAAAACTCTCATGTGCCTAATCCTCCTGCAAAGGTGATTAACCTAACCCGTTAATACCTATGAAGTCAGGTGAAGTCGTACTTGCGATAACTGCGCAAGGCGGGGCTCCTTAAAAGTTGGCTATGGTCAGGTGACGAATCCATGGTGACCCAATACGAGATAGCTGTTGCTAGGTAAAACAAGCGCTAGGGGTTTGGCAACAGTCGCTGTACGTGTGATCGTGCAGACGAGACAGGAACAATTTGGGCTGTTAAACCTGTTTTTCTCGGATTGTATAGTGGAGACCTAAGGTCAGCAAAACAAGGGATAGACAAGGTGGAACGTTTGAAGTCTTGCCGGAAGAGGTGGGTTGGCACCTAAGAGGCCGGGAAGATGGCGGCGGGTTTGTAGTAGCGTCGATGGTCTGCCGTTTGAACTCGTAGTGGTAACACAGGCGAGGAGGAGAAAACTGACCGGAGCGAAGGAACCCAGTCAGCGGATAAGAAGGATGGAAAACTTACAACGGGCATTGTAATGTTTTCACAAAACCGATGACAATTGAAAACCAACCAAAGGGATTGCGGATAGAGTTATAGCTGCAGTCCTATTTGTTTTTTTCAGGGTCCTAATTGATTGAGGGAACGCCGCGAACAATGAAAAACGCCTACACGGTGTAGGCTCGATTTGAAAATCCATGCGGTTATAAGACAAGAATAGCGACATAGTACCACCGAATGATCTTAGAGTGCAGCTTTAACCGCCGCCGTTCAAAAGCTAACAACAGTGGCAATGCTGACGATTGCCGACAGCGTTGCGCGGTTAGTCAAGGAATCAATCATTACAAAGCATTTGTCAGTGTAGATACCCCTCCAGGCACAAATCCTTCGCTAGATAAGTATCAAAAAGCAACCCTTCCAGAAGAACAAGACATCGGCCTGCCCAACCTAATGAATGGCGGAGTTACGCCTGTTGATGGGCACAGTGTACATTGCTTATGATGCCGCCCCAATAACGCTTCTACTTCAAGTGGAGATGGCAGCACAACGGTTACATGGGACTTAACCCCACCAAATCAACCAAAGTTTTCCTCTAGTAGATAATTCGGATTCCGACACGATGACGCATGCTTGGAATGAGCAGTCAAGCGAAAGTGATGTAGACAACTTTGAAGTGTACCTTAATAAAGGTTCGAAGCATCCCCAACAACATTTGGTCACGTGAACATTTGCCTCAAAACCTATAAAGGCAACAATTTGCTGAGAGGTAAAGCAAAGATTTTAGACAAGCTATAGACAAGCTATAGACAAGCTATAGACAAGCTAAATGCTGCAAATGGGAATACGGTGCATATCACTGTACACGCTGTTGACCAACTCGGTAACAAGTCTGACGGAGCAAAAGCAAGCACGACTTTATTCTTTAACGAGTACAGAAATGTGCCATAACAAAAGAAAAAGTTCCTTCAGCCCAAGGAAACGTTAAACAAAGTGACACCTTTCCTTATGTAGAGGCATCTTTTTTACAGGAAATTAGCGGTATTCCTTATCGAGATTCCCTTCGAGGATAATCCATATTTTTCAATAGTTAAATTGTCATAATTTTATTGAAAATCATCGAGTTTTATGCAACAATTTAAATTGCCCATTGTAAACCAGTACATACCCTTACCGTTGATAGTACGCCGTGTGCGATGAAAGTCGCTTGCACGGTGTAGGCTTGACGAAATCCTTGATCTGAAAGGATAGTCAAGAATAGCTCGAGCTTAAACATTGTTAATGGTTCTTTTCATGTTGAAGTTAATAAGGTTAAGTCTGACAACACGGATTTGTTTGTATTGAAAGACTCGAACAATAACCCAAGCAGCCCGGGAACTGGAAAAAATGTTAGCAATCTCATCACTGTTACAAACAATTCCAATGCTGTACAATATGAATATGATCCTGTAACGGATAGCTTCAAAGTAAAACAATCCGGAACAGAAGTTGGCAGTGTCACATTCACCAAAGTAGATGGGATGTTTGACTTCAGCGAAGGTGCTCTCATCGACCCTCAGACATCGATGACTAATGGTTCAGTTGGTCATCTCAAAGCAACACTGAAAGATGCTCAAGATGTAGAAGTAGGAAATGTCACTGTAGACGTTAATTGCTTTTTGATACCTTAAAATCCAATGGCCAGACTGGAAGTAGTCTGGCTCTTTCTTATGATTTAATGAGGAAGCTTGAAATGGAGGGCGTGGATGAAATTTACCCTGGACGACATAAGAAACGATTTGGAGCTGTACGGGAGATTGATGCGGCCGGAGCATGTATACCTGGTAAGCCAAACGCAAGGTGAACACATTGGCATAGGTGTCCGGGAGTCATCCACACCCATTGCGTATATGGTGGTTCGAATATCGCGTGAACAGTCTCAGGCTTCGATTATCGCTCTAGAGGTAGAGAAAAGTTACAGTGGGTACGGGCTTGAGACAATTTTGCTGCAATTTCTGGAGGGCAAGCTTAAAGAGCAAAGCTACCATTATCTCACTTACGACATCGTTGTACAGGAATCAGAGAATGCTGCCAGGGAGTTTTTGCAGCCGGAGGATGGCTGGGATAGCGGGCAAGTTTTATCTACGGTGTATATCGCAGACATGGAGGAATTGAAATCTGCCAAATGGATGAATACGATACGTGCTCCCTTGCATTTTCGTACATTCAGTTGGGCGGAACTGACTGAAGAAAAGCTGGTTTCCATTCAAGAAGGGTGTAATCGGTGGTATCCGGAGAAATTCTCCCCTTGGCAGGAAGGCTACGACATTGACCATCAACTTAGTGTCGCTCTCCAATACAAAGGAGAGATAATCGGTTGGCTGATGGTCAAGCGGGCAGCCAGCAACATGGCTCTCTTTAAAAGTCTGTTTGTTCGAGAGGAATTTACCAGACTGGGCCGAGTTGGCGTGGTTCTCGTCGAAGGCTTGAAAAAAGTATTGGAGAATCAGGAGATACGATACGCGATGTTTGTTGTGGAAAAAGACAATGCGGCGATGCTGCAAATGGTCAGAAAGCATTTTACTCCTTTTATCATTCGGCGAAAGAAGCTCATTTCGTTTAAGAAGAGCATTTTGTAGGCTGGATTTTTCAATCACATGCTCAAGTTTGTTTCGTCTGTTATGTAAATCAGGAACGAAAGTGGAAGTAAAACAGGATGGTTTAAAGAAGGTTGTAAAAATCAAAAACGGTGGCAGCACCAAATCTAGCTCTGTCTCTCTATCGGAGATGCAGGGCTTTTTGTTATGTAAAAAGCGAGTGCAGCAGTTAGTGGCCGAGCCGCTGAAAGACACTCGATATGGGGATTTTTCGTTAGGAGGGACTGTATAGGCGATTTGTTCAGTGTTTGTTCAGTGCAAATAAATATACTGAACATGCCCGTTGTACATTTTCACCTTCTTTATTTGTTGATGACACGCCGTATGCGATGAAAGTCGCCTGTGCGGTGTAGGCTCGCTATAATCCGAAGAGATGCAGGGATAAGGCGAGAATAGCGTGAAAGAAATGGAGTGGAAGGCAAAACAAGTGGTGGCAGGTGAGGCTAAGGCTGGTGGCAGGACTGAAATGAACAAGCTGGATTTTGCCAAAACGAGTGCGATGAACGACGGAAGCGTTACGGTTATTTTTGATGATGGCAGCATTCAGCAAAGCAAGAAATGGGCTCGGCAAGCATTTTCCGGCATGGGTTGCACGAAGAGTGAGTTTGGTTCTTCTAGCGGCAAAAGCGCGTTAATGCTCACCGTTTCGGACGAACTGTATGTTAGTGAGCGATTGAATGCCAAGGCCGATGGAAGACGGGCAACAGATGGATCAAATTTTAGACTCACACACAAAGCAGAAGACCGTTCGTTTTATAGAACGGTCTTTTTGTAGGGCGTTACATTATAGGCAAAAGGCAGATGCCTGTTTAGAATTTGTTCAGTTGCCCCTGATACAATAAAAAAGCCGTACCTGCCACAGGACATGTCCAAAGTTCTGGGAGGTGAGTGTGATGAAACCTGTATGGAATTTCTTTATTATCCCTGTTATCAAATGCAATGGGTGCGGACATGAAAAGCTGCATAAAACCGATCATAAAGACCAGATGTTCAAAGACATGATTGATGGTCAGGTTATCGAGATCGAAGTGAGGCGACAACGATATCGATGTCCGATGTGTGGAAGCAAGGAATGGGACAAAGTCGTCGGGGCATCCTCTTATTCGAAAAAAAGCAAGCGGCTGATCGACTGGGAGAAACAGCTCGTGAAGGCGCAACAGAAGCGAGAGTAATGGCTGCTCACGCTCAATAGGCAAGTCTGTCGGAAAGCTGACAGGCTTTTTTTTCGTGAAAAAACGTTTCGAGGGTGTTCATGAGCAGGGATGTGACTGCTTTTGACCAATCAAATGGCCATGATTATTGCAAATGGAAACATCTTCTATATTACTTTTTACAATATAAATAGACGGCCAAAAACCAATATACTATACTGAATAACAAATAACATAATTAGTAAATAAAAGTAAATTAAACGAAATAATCCTTTCTATTGGACAGGAATGATGCCAGCTTGCACAATGCTTTGCTTACGAACAAGAAAAAGCTGTTAGTTACCGGCTTGTCCATTCTGACGGTGTCTTCCCTTACTTATTTGGCCGTGTTTGCAGAGCGGCTTTCGCCTGTTTCCCCGACAGAGACGTTTATCCGGCAATACATGACGAATCCGAATGGCACGTTGGCTACTTATTTGCAGGAAGCCCGTTCCACGAATGAAGACATAGCGGCAGGCAGAGAAGCGCTGTCTGAGTCTCTCGGCATATGGATGCAATATGCGTGGGTGAAAGGTGACCGGCAATTGTTTGCCGACAGCTTTCGGTTGTTGCGGACTTTTTTTCTGTCTCCACAAAACCGAATTTACTGGAAGCTGTCGCCGGACGGGCAGCCGCATGTGACGACAAATGCTCTCGGGGATGATCTGCGAATTGTCGATGCGCTCTGGAAGGCGGCTGACAGTTGGGAAAATGAGGAATACGCAAAAGCGGCAGAAGCGGTAACACAATCGTTATTCGCTTCGTCCATACAACATGGATGTCTCGTCGACTTTTATGACTTCGCAAAAAAGGAGTCTCCGCAGACACTCAGCCTCGTTTACGTCGACATGTCCGCCCTGAAAAGGATGGCGGATCACAACAAAATAGATGCGAATGTGTACCAGCGCTACCGTGATCTGTTAATGAACATGCCGAACGACGGAATATTTTACCCTAAAATATTCCACATCGAGAATCAAATGTACAGCTATGCTGACTCGGTGAATCTCATTGATCAACTGATTGTAGCGATAAATCTGGCAGAGGCCGGGCGTACGCCTCGGGAGCTGGTTGTTTTTTTGAAAAAGGAGTTCGCGCAGCAGCACCAATTGTCGGGGCGCTACGACCGGGCTAGTCGCACAGCAGCTGTGTCCTATGAATCTCCTGCCGTTTACGGATTGGCAATCTTGCTGGCTCTGAAGCTGGATGATCCGCAATGGGCAAATCAACTGCAAGCCAGAATGGTGCAGCTGCGCAGTAATGACTCCCGCTTTTTGGGCGGCTATGTTTTTCAGGAAGATACGCATGCCTTCGATAATTTGGTGCCGCTTTTGGCCGAGGAGGCGCTGCGAACGTATAAGGACTGATGAGAAAACCGAATAAGCAATGAGAGGAGCTGAATTATGAACAACAATTCTCCGACACGCAAGATGGAGATAGGGTACGGCATCTTGCTCCTGCTTACGGTGCTTCAGGAAGCGCTGGTTTATGTCCATGTCTACATAGATCAGTCGTTTGCGATGGTTGAGTTTGTTTTGAGCATGGCTATTTTGCTGGCGCTCCTGCTCGGTTATGTGCTGCCGATGGGGGTATCGGTCGTTTTGGTGTTTGTTTACTTGGTCAGTTATGTTGTCTGTCTGGCTACATATGCGAATACGAGTGTCATTGTGTACGCCTGGTTGCTGGTCATGCCCGCGAACGTGCTGATTGCAGGGTTTATCAAAACGTACTTGCTGCGCAGCAAGCGACTCGTGGAACGGTTGGAAGAACTGAAAGAAATCAACCCGGTCATTGATCTTGATACGACACTGGGCAACAAAATGGCCTTTGCGGAAACGATGCTCAGACAGTCTAATCTGGCAAAACGTTATGAGGGAAAATACAGCTTTTGCCTGGCGATGTTCAAAATCGAGTTTTTGCCGTTCGTACAAGAATCTCTTGGCTCAGAGGGGTATTCGCGGCTTTTGCTGGAATTGTCCCAGACGATTCAAAAGCAACTCCGCTTCGAAGATTACAAGTTTTCGCTCGATGAAGGACGGTTTGTCGTGCTGCTGCCGATGACGGACAAGGACTATTTGCGGCAACTGACGGAACGAATTAAACACGCCATGATGAACAAGGATTTTCCGGACAAAAAAGGACGACAGTTGAAGCTTGTCATTCGCTCGGGAGCGCTTGTTTTTCAAAAGGAACAATTCAATCAATATGAGCAAATCGACAGCGTCATAGCGGCGCTTGAACGAAATGCGGAACTTGATCTGATCGGAGAGTACGTGTAAGCCGATCTGGCCAGGAAAAGGGAGGGGGCTTCTTATGTCATACACCAGCTGGTTTATCCCCTTGTGCATTGCGATCAGTATGATCTTCGCCGTTACGATTGTTTTTCTGACGATCGCCACGTTGGTTTTTCGTGACAGAGTGAGCAAAAAATACGATCGGAGGAAAATCAGTGGCTGAGTGGCTCTTGTTGCTCGCAATTATCAGTATTTGGGTCGCGGTGTTTGAATCTGCGTTGATTATGGCTGGAGCCATACGCTTTGTGTACCGGCAGAGCAAAGAGGAATTGGTGATTCCGACGGAGATGGACGCTTTTCCAGCTGTGACGATACTCGTTCCGGCCCACAATGAGGAGCTGGTCATCGCCGCGACAGTCGAGCACATTTTACGGCTGAACTATCCGGCGGACAAGCTGCAAGTGATCGTCATTGCCGACAATTGCACAGACCAAACGGCGCAAATCGTGCGGGCGGTACATGGCAAGCCAGAGTTTTCGCAGCGCAACCTGACTGTTCTGGAACGAACCGGGAAGGGAGGGAAATCGGGAGCGTTGAATGACGCTTTCAAACTCGCTACCGGGGAATGGATTTGCGTGTATGATGCCGACGCCGCACCAGAGAAAAACGCGCTGGCTTTTCTGATCCAAAAAGCGCTGGAGCAACCGGAGCGGTACGGGGCGGTTTTTGGACGGAACAAGGCACGGAATCGCGACCAAACTCTACTCACCCAATTCATCAATCTGGAACTGGTGACCATGCATCGTGTTTATCATACGGGGCTATGGGAGCTTTTTCAGCTAGGGTCTATTCCGGGAACGAACTTTATCGTCAAAAGCTCGCTGATCGCGGAGTTGGGCGGATGGGACGAGCAGTCCCTTACGGAGGATACGGCGATTTCTTTTGAAATATTAAAGCGGGGCCAGCTGATTGCTCTCGCACCGCAGGCAGAGGCGTACCAGCAGGAGCCGGAAAAGCTTGACGTCTACATGAAGCAGCGTCAACGCTGGGCGATGGGGAACTACCACACAGTTATCGGGAACATCTCGCATTTATTTGACAGCACGAGCTGGCGCATCAAGCTGAAGGTGCTGTATTATGCAGCGAGCTACTTTTGGTTTATGGTGGCGATTGTTGTTTCCGACATCATTTTTGTGACGAACCTCGTATACAAGGTGATCTCCTGGTTTCATCCCGAGGTCGTGTCTCCCTTCCAGTTTTCCGAGGATATCTACGTCTACTTGGTCGTGGCTTGGGCGCTGATGTACTCCATGTATGTGCTGCAAATCAATCTGGCTCTGGCTACCGATATCGGTCAAAGCACGACGAGAAACTTCGTCTTGTCTTGCCTCTCGTATTTTACGTATGCGCAGTTGTTCATCGTCATCTCGGTGCAAGCATTTTGGGGACTGCTGGCTGATAAAGTGACAAAAAGAAAGAGAAGATGGTACAAGACGCAACGCTTTACCTGATGGGCTGTGCAAGAGGAGACTCTTTTACTTTTCTTCCGTACTCTTCCAGATGATAGGCAGTTCCTTATGTCAAATCTGTTATAATAAGATGATAGATTGATTGATGAAAAAAGAAACGACTGGTGCCGAGCCGGAAGAGACGGGTGGAGAGAACTGTGAAATACGAAGTGATTTTCTTTGATGTGGACGATACGTTGATCGATTTTGGCATTTCGGAAAAAAATGCGATGGATAAAGCTTTCCACCGTTTTGGAATGCCCGAAGGCTGGCTTGCCTACCAAGCAACGTACAGTGAAATCAACAAAAGACTGTGGCTGGAGCTGGAACAAGGAATCGTGTCACTGGACGAGCTTGGAGTGGAGCGGTTCAGCCGTCTGTTTTCAGCGCATGAGCTGTCCTATGATGCTGTTGCTTTCAACGAAGAGTTTTTGGCCAATCTGGCACAGGAAACGCCGCTGATTCAAGGAGCGCAGGAAGTATGCAGCAGTTTGGCGGGATGCCGCCTGGCTATCATTTCAAACGGCTTTGCCGAAGTGCAGAAAGCGAGAATCGCAGCATCGCCTCTTCGCCATGCTTTCGAACAGTTGATCATTTCCCAAGAGGCCGGGTTTCAGAAACCGGATGCGCGAATTTTTGACTATGCATTTTCCAAACTGCAAGTGACAGACAAGTCGAAAGCTTTGATCGTAGGAGATTCGCTTACTTCCGATATTCGAGGCGGACACAACTACGGGATCGATACATGCTGGTTCAATCCTCAAGGCAAGGAAAATCGGTTGGACATCGAGCCTACGTACGAGATTCGCGATCTGACTCATTTGCTTGAGCTTGTCAGACTGACAGCGGATGAGCGGCTGCCTATATAAGAATATATAATTTCCCTTATATTTCCTGTCTATCGAATGATATAATAATCCTAGGACTTATGATCTAACTGTTTCTGGAGGAATTAGCATGGATCAACCAACTGATCTGTTGCATCGTATCGAGAGCATGCGTAAAGAGTTATCCGAGCTTGTTTTGGAAAAAGGAAGCTTTCTGCATCCGACTGTGATCGATATGTCGCAAAAATTGGATGAGTATATCGTCAAATACCAAAAATGCCTCCAGTTACACACATAAATGAGCAAAAAATTATCCACAACCTGTGGATAAACCTGTTATTAATTGACTGAATAATAAAACTATACAAACCGAGCCGCATAACCTGAGGCTGGCTTTTGCTCAAAGTCGCGCTCTGTTGTTATGCGGCTGACTTCATTCGTTGCGGCTTGTTTCGCAGTTTGGCAATCAGCAAGAGAAGCAGCGGCAACAGAATTTGCATGAAAAAGCCGTAGTAAGGAAGCGAAGTTTCGTCGAGATAGTTAAAAACAATCATGTTGGGGATACCCCAAAAACTGAACAGCACGATCAAAAAGCCGATTGGCCATACGAGCGGTCGATAGTCAGTTACTTCCATCAGCTGTGCACTGCCGAGGACGATGACGTAGAAAAATACCGATATTTTGACAAAAGCGCCCAGCACCCAGACTGCCATCACCACAGACTCCAGATTTTCGAAAAAATCGGCAATACTGACGTAGCGCGAAGCAATCATTAAAGGGTAGAGCATGCTGGAAACATCGCTGCCAAACAAGAACAGGGAAAACAAATTGGTGGCAATCATCGTGATGGTTACAGCCAGCACGGAAAGCATTCCCCACTTTCGGCCTTTGCTGCTGTCGGCTAACAACGGAAAGAGAAAAGCCGTCAGCCAAAACTCGCCAAGCCAGATGTGCGGAACAACAGCTCCTTTCAGCGAAGGGACAATGCCGTTTTCCAGTACCGGAAAAAAGTTTTGCCAATCCAGATCAGGCAGCAGCAAAAGGACCATGAGGCATAAGGGAAGTACGAACAGCGGCATGAACAACAGGGCTGCCCGGCCAATTACTTCAATGCCGCCGCGAACAGCAAAGACACAGACCAGAATCATGCTTGCGATGACGACGACGATCGGAGTGTTGAACAGAAAAGCGCCGACGACAAACTCGGCGTAGTTTCTGACGATTTGCCCCGTCCACATCAAGTAGAGGAAGCAGTAGAGAAAGCCGATCAGTTTTCCGGGAATCAACCCGACGATTTGGCAGCTGTACTCGATCAGCGTTTGCTGCGGGTAATACTGATGAAGCCGATGGGAGACGTAAACCGTCAGAAAACCGGCGAATGATGCCCAAATGGGAGACAGCCACAGGTCGTTATGGGCATAGGTAGCCATTGTTGCCGGCAAGGACAGGATGGCTGTGGCGATAATCGTGGGGTACATCATGACGCCCATCTGGAAAGCCGATATTTTGCCTTTTTCAAGCATGGATGATCACCTCTGGCAGATCACACGCGCCGCCATTTATTTTTTCATCAAATTTCCCCAAGGCTTGAACAGTTCATTCAGCCAAGTGACAGGCCCGGCCATATTGGGCAAATCGAATTGGGCCAATACCCACCCACACAACAAGAGGGAGAAAAAAGCGATTTTGTCTCGAAGCGGCTTCTGCCGCAAAGCTGGAAGCTCAAAGAGAATGATGAGCAGGACAAGCAATGTAACGCCTAGCGTAACGCCCCATCTCACTTTTCTCTCACCTCCTCCTCGGGTATGCCGCCAGGAAGCGTAACCAGGCCAGGTCGGCGAACGTATGCATGAATATCCGTGATTACTTTTACGTTGGGGAAAATTTCGTCCCAGTTGTTTTTGGCTGCCTTCCACTCTTGAGGATATTCCCGATAAAAGTCCGTGGCAAAGTCGAAGATGTCTGCCTTCATTTCGTGCTGTACCTGTTTGAGGGCAAGCTCAATGCGGTCTTCGATGTCCTGTTGAAATGCTTTTTCCACAAGCTTGATCATCTCGGGATTGCTCATGTCCAGGTTCGTGCCGTTTTGCACAACGTCTCCTTCCGTTTTCGCCTTTATCGTCATTTGCCATTGTCCATTGCGGATCGAAGGGATGAATTTGATATCCGAGTGGATGGGGTTGAGAGAGACTGTGCCCTGCACATTTTTAAGCTTGGCGGTGACGGTGTAGCGCTCTACTTCTCCGCGTATCCACATGACGCCGCGCGTCGCTTTTTCGTTGATCTCTCCGACCATCTTGCCTTTTCGAAAAACGGCGGTTCCCATGATGTATGGCGCTGTCTCCAACCCTTTGGCCTCGTTTGGCGGCGGCATGACATCGATCAGGGGGAGAGCGGCAGCATTTGATTTGCCGCGCAGCATTTCTTTTAACTGAATGATCGTGACCAGCATTCCGATATGCATATCTGACATTTCGCGTATGACTTCGGACGAGTAGCGTTCAAGCTCGGGACGAAGCTCCAGGGTCTTCGCTGCCTTGCCTTTGCTGACAAACATGTAAGCTCTTTCGCGCGGTTGCGGGTGGCGAACGAGAAAGTCCATTTCTTCGGTAATTCCCCGTTTTGCCATGTCCTCCCCAAAAATGAATACTTCGCAGTGGCCCCAAAAAATTTTTCGCGGAATCTTCGTTTGCAGCAGAGCGATGGCATCGGCAATACTGGCACCTTTCGCCGACTTTACAAGCGTGAGATTGCCGCCGCTGCTTGTGCTGCCTCTGCCCGCACTAAGGGCGCGGGGGATGAATACTTGGACAGACAGCTCGATCTGATTGTCATCTGCTGCATCAATCGCAGCTCCAGTAATAATCGCCAGATCATTGATCTCGGTTCGGTCCCAGCACCCGCCGAGAAACAACAGCGACATCATGAGAAGCGTCAGCAAAATCCGCTTCATGACGATTTTCCCTCCTGTCTGGCAGGACGCACGAAGGACAACAAGAGGAGCAGCAGAGGCAAAAGAGTCAGAACGAGCGGGCCGAGAAACGGGAAGACGGCCACATCAAACTTGCTGGTTTCCATCAGGCTGGGGATACTCCAAAAACTGAATAGTGTAATGAGAAAACCTAGCGGGAGAACGATCGGGCGATAATCTGACAAGTTGAGCAATTGCGCACTCCCAAGGGCAGTGGCGTAATAAAAGACGGAAATTTTGATGAAGGCGCCCATAATCCAGATCGCCATGACAAGCGATTCCAGATTTTCGAAAAAGTCGGCAAAGCTGACATAGCGAGCGGCTGCCATCAATGGATAAAGCATCGTTGCCACATCGGTTCCGAACAAAAAGAGCACGATCAGGTTGGAGATGAGCAATGTCAGCATGACAGCAAAAACAGAGAGGACACCCCATTTTCTGCCCTTTTCCCGATCGGTCAAAAAGGGGAGCAAAAAGGCAAGCAGCATGTACTCCGTAAACCAGCCTTGCGGAATGAGCGCTCCTTTTAGCGATGGTCCTACGCCGTCTGCCATGATCGGGAAAATCCGGTCGAGCTGAAAGTCCGTGAACAGCAAGACAATCAGGAGCAGCAGCGGCAGGACAAAAAAGGGCGAGAATGCCGTTGCCGCTCTCGCGATTACTTCGACGCCTCCGCGGACGGCAAAAGCGCAAAGCAGCAGCATGGTAGAGATGACGACTACGATTGGCGTTTGGGTGAGAAAACTGCCTACGAGAAACTCCGCGTAGATTCTGACTACCAGAGCGGTCAGCAGTACATATAACAGCATCAAAAATGCGCCGAATGCTTTTCCGAGCAGTTTCCCGAGAATATGCTCGCTGTACTGGATGATCGTCTTTTGCGGATAACGTCTGTGCAAGGCGTCTACGACCAGCACCGTGACAAAACCGATCAAGGAAGCCCAGATGGGGGAGAGCCACAGATCATTGTCGGCGTAGGCGGCAGTAATGCTTGGGACCGTCAGCAAAGCCGTAGCGACGATGGTCGGGTACATGAGAACGGCCATTTGAAAGGCGGATATTTTTCCTTTTTCCAGCATTGCTTCCTACACCTCGCTTTCCCTTGTCTGTTTATGGATCTTCCGAGCGTTCGGGGCCAGGCTTTTGGTCGGGAGCCTGACGGTACTGATTAAATTCTCCGGTGAAGTGGGGGCGCGTCTTCATGGCCCACCATGGAGAGCGGTACAAAATGTCTTTCCATTCTTTTGGTTTGAGCGGGGAAATCCCGGACAAATACGGCACGCCGAACGAACGCAAGGTGCACAGGTGAACCACGATCGCAATGAGTCCGAGCATGACTCCCAACAGTCCGAGTGTGCCCGCGAGAAACATGATCGGAAAGCGCAGCAGTCTGACGGCCGTACCGACGCTGTACCGCGGCACCATGAAGTTGGCGATTCCGGTAATGGCTACGACAATGACCATCGGAGCGGATACGAGTCCGGCGTCAACGGCAGCCTGTCCGATGACGAGCGCCCCTACGATACTGACGGCAGCCCCGATTTGCTTGGGCAATCTTACTCCGGCTTCGCGCAAAGCTTCGAAGGTGATTTCCATCAAGAGCGCCTCGACCAGGCCGGGAAAAGGCACAGCCTCCCGGGAAGCCGCCATGCTGATCAGAAGAGACGTCGGCACCATCTCCTGATGAAACGTAATGATGGCTACGTACAAGGAAGGGAGCAATAAAGAGATCCCGAGAAACAGATAGCGCAGCCAGCGAATCGCCGTGCTGATGATATAACGCTGGTAATAATCTTCCGCAGCCTGAAAGAGAGCGAAAAACGTCACGGGAGCAATCAGGGCAAAAGGCGTGCCGTCAACGAGAATGACGACTCTGCCTTCCAGTAATGCGGAGCAAGCTGTATCCGGTCGTTCCGTATCTTTTAACTGCGGAAAAGGCGAGGCAGGATTGTCCTCAATCATTTCTTCTATATATCCGCTCTCCAAAATCCCGTCGATCTGGATGCGATTCAGTCGCGCTTTTGCCTCTTCGACCAAGGTCTGGTCGACAATTCCCTCCATATAGGCCACGATCACTTCCGTTTGCGTGTATCCCCCGATTTTCATGCGTTCCATTTTCAAAGCCGGATCTTTGATTCTGCGGCGGATTTGGGAGGTATTCACGTCCAGTGTTTCCGTGAAGCCTTCTCGCGGTCCACGTATCCCCACCTCTGCTGAAGGCTCCTCGATGTTTCGCTTTTCCCATTTGGCCAGACCAAGCGACAGCGCCCGTTCTTCTCCTTCCCACAGCAAGACGGGATTGCCGCTGCCGATTTCTTCAATACAGTCGGCAATCGTAGCAAGATTTTTGATGCGAGAGACAGCCAAAACCTGCTCAGCCATTTGCTCCATGTCAGGAAATTCGTTTTCATTTGCTTGCATGAGCGGCGTCAACACGTACTGATCTACGTCTTGAACGGTACACAGACCGCTAATAAACACGACATGCGCCTTGATTGTTTTCCCGATATAAAAAGGCCGAAAAATGACGTCCGAGCATTTTGAGTAGATGTCTTGCAACGTTTGGAGGTTTTCCTTCGTCTCTTTTGATAAGGTCAAATGAGCGTAGGGACTTGGGCTGTTTTGCCTGGCAGGTTCGAGTTTATGCTTGTTTGTTCTCCACCATTTTCGTCCGTTGCGATTCAAGCGAGGTCCTCCTTTCCGACACAGTGAGGCCAATTTTTGTTACTAGACAGTTTGTCCAATTATGAATTTTTATAATCCAACGCTGGCAGCTTTGTCGGCATTTTCACTGTTTTGCCCAAAAAAAGAACCAGCTGAATCGGTCAGCTGGCGCAAAAGGTATTCCCCAAGTTATTTGTTTAGACACTTCCATTTTATCAATAATGAATAATATTGTAAACTTTCTCATCAAATGGAATTGGCCTCGTTCTGGTGACATCTTTCCATTCCTTGACATCACTGATTCGTACAGGTATCCTAACAAATATTACTCGCCGCTTTCCCCTGGCAAGGCGGGTGGTTTGTTGCCGGACCAAAGACGCGGGAACCGCGCTTGCAGCAGGCGGGTTAATGCCAAGTTTTCTATGTTGCAAAAGGATGTCACTATGCTATAGTGAATGACGAACGCAAACACTATATAGATGTAGAGAAAAGTTGGGAGCGGTGCTATGTTATCCTTCTTGAAGAGTTTAATGGGGAAGACGCCTACCACAAAAGAGGTGCGAGAACAGGTTCAGGAGGAATCCATTCTGTCCGCTTCTGATACCGAACAGTCTCATCAGGAAAAGCAAGGTCTACACAAAACATCTGCCGGCGTCATTACCACGCTGTCCCTGCATGAATCGTGGGAAGCGAATCTGGGTGCGCAGGAGAAATACGCGCTTTCCTTTATGGCACAGGAGCTGGAGCCGCTGCAGGAAGGGAACATTTCCCTCGCTGGAACAGCGCTCGTTCCGCATGATGATGGAATCGAAATCACGGCGTTTATTCGCAACAGTTCGGACCATCCAATCAACCTAAAGGAAATGACGCTGGTGGTATTGTTCGGGGATCAGCAGCTATTTACCCGCCAGACGTTTGACTTTAGCGAGATAGGGGAAATTCCGCCGCGATCTGCAAGACCGTGGTCGTTTGTATTTGCGCGTGAACACTTCCTGCAAGTGAACGTGCTGCTGGCGAACTGGAAGATTGCATTCGAGATGGCACAAAAGAAAATGGTGTTGCCACAGCAACTGGAACTGGAAGAGTCCTGGATCAAGGCGCTGTCGAATGAACAAAAAAATTCCTTGATCGAGCTGGCGAAAACACTTCCTGCGCTCAATGAGGGAGAAGTAAATATCCAGGGTGTGCAAATTCGTCGCTCCGAGGAAGGCGCACTTCACGTCATGCTTTTGATTCGCAACGGCTCGCCGCAGTCTCTTTCCTTTGAAACGTTGCCGCTTGCTCTCTATGATGCGACAGGAGAAAAGGTGGCTGAAGGAGTGTTTGAACTGGGAAGCTTGACGGTGAATGCCAATACGAGCAAGCCATGGCTGTTTATTTATCCTCCGGAAAGCATTTTGCTGGAGCAGCCGGATCTTTCTCGCTGGCGAGTGAATGTTCCGCAGCAAGCCTAGATTTGCATGAGCCGTATAGAAATGTTTATGATGAAGAGAGAGAAATTGCGTTCGGGTTCGGACGTGTGTGAGGAGGTAACACATGTTTTCTTTTATGAAGAATTTGTTTGGCAAGGAACAGGGCGAGAAAGCTCTGGATGAATTGAAGAAAGAAATTCAGGAAGAGTCGGCATTCGACATTGACGAACTGAAAGAAACCGAAGTGGAAGTGGAAAAGGAACAGGCGAAGACCAGCGCTCCGGCTAAACGCGAGAAAATCAAGACAGAGCTGTCGCTGCATCCTTTGTGGGAGCAAGAGCTGGATTCCGAGAAAAAGTACACGCTGCGCTTTTTGCAGGAGGAGCTTCCGGAAATCGCGCGCGGTTTGATCAGTGTGACGGGCTTCAGTATGATTCCCCAACCGAACGGCATGATCGTGACGATGTTCTTCCGCAATGCGACAGATAAGCCAGTTCGTTTTAAAACGATTGGTTTGGCGATCTATCTGGACGACAAGCCGTTTGCGCGGATCAGAATCGATCTGTCCGAGATGGGCTCGATTCCGCCGCATACGAGCCGTCCATGGGAAGTGCTGTTCCCGGAAGAGTCCTATCTGCACGACAACTTCCAGTTCAGTCGCTGGAAAGTCGTGATGAAGGCAGGGAACCGCGCGCATATTTGGCCACGCACGCTTGAACTGGACCCGGAGATGGAGAACCGCATGACCGATCGGCAAAAGGATCGTCTGGAGAAGCTCGCCAATTCTTTGCCGCCAATCCCGGTGAATACCGTACAAGTTACGGGTTTTGATATCGGCAAAACGAAAGAAGGGCAACTGGTCGCTGCGATGCTGTTCCGCAATGGTCTGTCGACGGAGTATCGCCCTGAGCAACTGAAAGTAACGATTTCCGATACAGACGGGGATGTCGTTGCGCGAGGCGTTCTTGACGCCAGAAAGATCTGTGTCCAGCCTGGCAACAGTCGTCCGTGGCTGATCGTGTTCCCGCCGGAATTTGTGAAAAAGCCTGATGCCAATCTGCGTAGATGGATTCTTGACGTAGAGTAGACGCGTGATTTTTCTAAAGTGGGAAAGAGGAGGTTGACATATGAGTTGGTTATTGGAAAACTGGTTTGGTTCCAAAGAAAGCTTGGAGCAGGTACGAGAGGACATTCATGAGTATTTGCACAATGAATTTTACTTGGGCGTATCCGGTATTGAAAATCCGCAGCAGTCTGCAAACCGCGTGGAGTCGAAAGAGCTGTTCCTGTCGATGAACGGTCCGTGGGACGCGCAGCTGGACGAGGCCGAGCAGGAATTGCTGCAATATGTGCACGATGAGTTGCCGCCTGTAGTACGTGATGAGGTCGGTGTCATTCCGTTCTTCACACAGGCGACCGTAGAAGGCTATTTGGTGCTTGCCTACATTCGCAATGCGACAGACCGCAACGTACTGTTGCAAAAACTGCCGCTCTCTCTCGTAACAGCAGAAGGCGAAGAGGTGGCGAAAAAGACGTTCGACTTGATGACAAGCGGACCAGTCGATTCCATGTCCAGTCGTCCGGCGGAGTTTATGTTCCGTTGGGAAGAGTTTGACCGCATTCCGGAGCAAGAAGTACCGCTGACGATTGTGTATAAAAAGCCGCAAAAACAGCGACTCGAAGGAAGCCACGAGCTGAACATGGGGCTGAGTGCCAGTGAGCAAGAGCAGTATTTGCAAAAAGCAGCGGCAGAAGCTCCGGTAGAAGCTGGGCAGGTGGACTTGCAAGTTCTCGCAATCAAGCCGAACGAGGATAACGGTCTGAAAGTCGTTGTTGTATTCCGCAACGGTTTGGAGAAGCGTCTGGAGTTTACCGAGGTGCCGATCCTGGTGCACGACAAGGATGGCGAAGCGGTTGCCCGCGTCAACTACACCTTGCAAAACATGAAGGTGGAAGCGAACAGCCAGCGTGTCTGGGCATTTGACATCCCGTCCTCTTCGATTAAAAAAGCAGGAGTAGACGTGACAGAGTTGACTGCTTTCATTCCGCAAGCGCGCCAAAGAAAAAAACAGGAAACATACGTAGCGCCTGAAACCGAAGACAATAAAGGTCTGCTGCAGTAATGAACGAAACCCTTTTTGCCACTGGTGAAAAGGGTTTTTCTACTGCCAAAACGTTCCAAATATTGGGGAATTAGGGTTGCAATTCGCCCTTTTTATCCGCTATGCTAGGACGAGGAATATCATACTCGAATACCTTTTTGAACGTATTGGGATTGATTGCAAAAGTTTGCGGGTATTCATACGTTAAGAAAACCTTCCGCTAAAGCGCGGCCTTATGACGGAAACGGCTTCGACAGAGGTTTTCTTGCTGCATGATTTGCAGGGAGAGAGGGAAGGACTGTTTTTTATGAAAAAATCAATTCAAGTGACCGTCGCACTGGCGCTGCTGCTCACCGTCGCTCCTTTGGAAGTTAGGCAGGCACTCGCTGCTGCTCCTGCCTCCAATGACAGCTACTTGAGCAACCAGACGCACCTGAGTCAAATCAAAGCGGACAAGGCATGGTCAGTGGTGAACAGCAATCAGGCGATCACGATTGCTGTACTCGATACAGGGGCCGATTACAATCACCCTGACTTGAAGGGGAATTTGCTCCCTGGTGTTAACCTGGTCAATCCGGGGAAAAGTGCGCAGGATGACAATGGGCATGGAACAGAAGTCATCGGGGTCCTCGGGGCAAAAGGAAACAACGGGATCGGCGTAGCCGGGGTGGTCTGGAACGCCAAAATTTTGCCCGTCAAAGTCTTGAACAAAAACGCATCTACTACGGATGTTGACATGATCGCCAAAGGAATCAACGCCGCCCTCGATCGGGGGGCAAAGGTCATTTTGATGTCCTTTAGCAGCATGGCTTACTCCCGGGCTATGAAAAATGCGGTCGACCGCGCGGAACGAAACGGAGCGGTTCTGGTGGCGGCGAGCGGAAATGAGGCAAGCCGTGTCGCGTATCCGGCAGCGTATCCGACCGTAATTGCGGTGGGGGCGATAAACGGAAGAAACCAGGTCCTTTACCAGTCGAATACAGGGCCGGAGATGAATCTGGTGGCACCGGGGCTTAATGTGTATACAACCAAGCTCGGCGGCAAATACGGTTCGGTTTCCGGAACATCTGTGGCGGCGCCTCAGGTAGCAGGCGCGGCTGCTCTCATTCTGGCTCGTCATCCCAAGCTGTCTGCCCTCGACGTCAGGCAGATGCTTTATCAGACGGCGACAGATATTGGCGAAGGCGGCTGGGATCGGCAAGCGGGCTACGGTCTTCTGGACGTAAACAAGGCAGTGCGCAGTGCGCTGTCCAGCGACTTTTTGGAGCCGAACAACGTTTTGGAGAGAGCCAAGGCGTTTCCGATCGAAGCGCAAGTCCGTGGCAATCTGGGGCCAAACGATACGGTTGACTGGTTCAAGATGGACGTTCCTTACGATGGAAAAGTAAGTCTCACCGCATCCGTAAACTCAGGCGTATCTTCAGCCATGTCAGCGACTTTTTATCCGGCAAATCGTCAGCCGGTCACTTACTATATCGGGAACGGGGATACGATAACGGTTCCTGCAAAAGCTGGGCGAATGAACATCAAGCTGGTGAGAAACGGTGGAGTTAATGCGTTTACTTATGTGCTGACGAGCAAATTCACCATCAACCCGGATCGGAATGAACCGAACAATACGATGGCTACGGCAAGGCCGCTGGTGGGCAACCAGATCAGCGTGACGGGCAATTTCCATGAGGAAGGGGATCAGGATTGGTTCTCCTACTATGTCCGCGAGTACGGGCATATGGACGTGACGGTCACACCTGATAACAAGCGGGTGGACTTGGTACTTGCCATCGGAAAGCAAGAGCCGGGAAAAAATACGGTCTGGGACCCGGTATACGATAACAGCGACAGGGATAATCCTTCCGAACGTGCAAGCAAGGACGTCTCGCCAGGAAAATACTACATTCGCATCAGCGAGTATCAGCAAAATGCAATGAACGGCGAATATCGCCTCGATCTCGCCTTTACCCCGTTGAAAAAAGATGGGAACGAGCCGAATAATACGTATAGCAAAGCTGCTCCGCTTGCCAGTGGAGGAGTCATGTCAGGAACCATTCCGGCGTCGACAGATTCAGACTGGTTTCAATTTACATTGGATGCGGAATCGTACGTCACAGTTCGCGCTCCGTTCATCCCGGTAGCAAGCGGGTTTCACATCGCCCTTTACAATGAGAAAAACATGAACGTGGCGCTTGCTTCGACAACCGAAGTGGCAGAGCGGTCAGACCAAGGCAGTGAAATTTTCGGCATACGGCTGCCTAAAGGGAAGTATTTCGTGCGCATGAGCAGCATCGTGCCTTTCAAGTACGATTCCTACAAATTGACGCTCAGCCCGCAGCCGCTCATTTCCGGCTATCGGGATATTTCTAACCACTGGGCGCGTGCGCAAATCGCCAAGCTCAGCGACAAAGGCATCATCAAAGGCTTCGACGACGCAACATTCAAGCCGGATCAGGCAGTGACCCGCGCCCAATTTGCGACCATGCTCGTTTCGACGATGCGTGTCACCGGCTCGAAAGTAGCCAGTATGTACACGGGCAAGGACGTCTTTTCCGATTTGCCAAAAAAGCACTGGGCGTACAACACCCTTGGGGTAGCTTATCAGCTCGGAGTCTTGAAGGGGTATCCAAACAGTCAACTCAAGCCTGATCAGGCGGTAACGCGGGCCGAGATGGCCACCATGATCGCCAGGGCGAAAGGGGTAGCTGTGAATAGCCGCAGCGTGTCCTCTTATCGCGATGTTCCGGTCAACTACTGGGCATCGCCGGCGATCGAGGCTTTGACGCAAAAAAAGTGGCTGAACGGATATGGCAAGACCTTCAAGCCTCAGGGAACCGCTACGCGGGCCGAGGTTGTTGTATTGATCGCCAAATCGTACCAAGTATAAAGAGGCTTGACCAGCTTGTGCAAAAGGCGCTGTCCATGCGTTACAGTCATCATCGCTCGCTTCCCGCAGGCGATTTCATCAACGTTTTGTACAGGCTGGCCTGCTTCGAACCGGAGTTGTGGGAAAAGTCTATTGACACCACCCCGAAAAACAATTATTCTATAATCCGTAATGGATACTCTTATCCAGAGCAGGCGGAGGGACTGGCCCTATGAAGCCCGGCAACCGACTAGAGCGGTGCTAACCAGCAGGACGGAAATCTGTTCTGGCCGATAAGAGGATGAAGGAAGCTAAAAGCGCTCAAACCTTTTCCTCCGAAAGATGGAAAAGGTTTTTTATTTGCGTTTACGTCGATAAAATCCTGACTCGGCTACCAAACTATTTGTATGAGGTCAAAGGAGGTATTTTCTCATGGCTTTGCAAAAAGGTCGTCGTCTGTTCACATCTGAGTCTGTAACCGAAGGACATCCGGATAAAATTTGTGACCAAATTTCCGACTCCATCCTGGACGCCATCCTGTCCAAAGATCCAAACGCTCGCGTAGCGTGCGAAACTTCTGTAACGACAGGTCTGGTTCTCGTAGCGGGTGAGATCACAACCAACACTTATGTAGACATTCAAAAGCTGGTTCGCGAAACCATTCGTGAAATCGGCTATGATCGCGCTAAGTTCGGCTTTGACGCTGACACTTGCGGTGTTATCACAGCAATCGGCGAGCAATCCGCTGACATTGCACTGGGTGTAGACCAAGCACTGGAAGCGCGCGAAGGCAAAATGACTGACGCTGAGATCGAAGCGATTGGTGCAGGTGACCAAGGTCTGATGTTCGGCTTTGCTTGCAACGAAACACCTGAGTTGATGCCATTGCCGATCAGCATGTCCCACCAACTGGCTCGTCGTTTGACCGAAGTTCGCAAAAACGGCACACTCGCTTACCTGCGTCCTGACGGTAAAACACAAGTAACAGTTGAGTACGATGGAGACAAGCCTGTTCGCATCGACACGATCGTTATCTCTACTCAACACGCTCCTGAAACAACTTTGGAGCAAATCAAACAAGACCTGGTTGAGCATGTAATCAAACCAGTAGTTCCAGCTGAACTTCTGGATGCTGAAACCAAATACTTCATCAACCCAACTGGCCGTTTCGTTATCGGCGGACCACAAGGGGATGCTGGATTGACTGGCCGCAAAATCATCGTAGACACTTACGGCGGATACGCTCGTCACGGCGGCGGCGCGTTCTCCGGTAAAGATCCGACAAAAGTAGACCGCTCCGGTGCTTATGCTGCTCGCTATGTTGCGAAAAACATCGTGGCAGCTGGCTTGGCTGACAAGTGCGAAGTACAAGTAGCGTATGCGATTGGTGTAGCACAACCAGTATCCATCGCAGTTGATACTTTTGGTACAGGAACTGTTTCCGAAGAAGATCTCGTGAAACTCGTTCGCAAACATTTCGACCTGCGTCCAGCTGGTATCATCAAACAGCTCGACCTGCGTCGTCCTATCTACAAACAAACAGCGGCTTACGGCCACTTCGGACGCAATGACCTGAATGTTCCTTGGGAGCAAACAGACAAAGCAGAAGTTCTGAAGCAAGAGGCTGCTCAACTGGCAAAATAAGCACGGCAAAGAAAGAGCCTGGTAAAAGCTACTGGGCTCTTTTTGTTATGGGAAGAAATTTCCAATTATTGGTGAATCCTGATCAAAGGGAAAATGTAGGACTGTGTCGAATCTCCTAGTGAGGAAGTGAAGGAGGGGTTTCTTTGCCGAACAAAAGGCTCTTCCTGACAGTGTTTATCAGTTGTTTACTGTTGGTTGTGACGATATTGGGGCTTGGTGATTTGTACCAGTCAAAAAAGAATGCGCAAAAAGTGCAACCTTTTCCCCAAGTCGATACGTCTATAAGCATAAGCGAGACGGAAAACGCTGAGCCAAACGTCACGCGAAACGAAAAAGCAACGGTAAAGCCGCAAAAGTGGTATAACAATCAAGTCGTCGTCCTGACGTATCATCATGTGACAGATGCTGCAGGCCAACGTTACGTGATTGCGCCCGAACAATTCGCAGAACATATGGCATTTTTGCACGAAAATGACCTGCATCCCATTACGCTGGATGAGTTTTTGCGCTTTGTCGATACCGGGAGCTTGCCGACAGAAAATGCTGTCCTGATTACGTTTGATGATGGCTACGAAAGTTATTATACGAAGGCTTTTCCGATATTGCGTACATACGGCTACCCGTCAGTGAACTTCGTGATTGCAGGACGCTTGCGAGATGTAGCCGAACGAAAACGGGAGAACATGACGACGCCACTCACGCGTCAACAAGTCATGGAAATGCTTCACTCTGGCTTGGCTGATATTGGTTCCCATACCTACAGCCTGCATGAAGAGGAAGCGCGGAATGAATGGGGAGAGATGGGACCAGAGACTGCTCCCGTCTACTTGCAGGATGTAAAGCGATTAGAAAATGAAAAAGAATACAGGGATCGGCTCTATGTTGATTTCAGTATGTCTCGCGCAGGTTTGCACGGTTGGATGAGCAAGGACATTAAGGCGATTTCACTGCCTTTTGGCTACACGAATCCGATCGTTTTGGAAACAGCCCGACAAGCAGGGTATGAGTATGTGTTTACTTCTACGCCCGGTTTCGCCAAACGAGGGGTAGATCCTTTTGCCATCCCACGCAATGATGTGGGTCTGCGAGACGTAGATGAGGTCAAACTCCAACAGCTGTTCACGAAAGCGAAAAAAGAGTTCGAAGGAGAGCAATCATGAACAAAGCGATCGACATCAGCGTGCTGGATGGGGTGATCAAGAGAACCATTGAAACAGTAGAAACAAGTAAAACGCAAATTTTTGATATAGCCGAAGATGCAAGACAACAAGGCAACTCGCTAAAGTTTGATTTGCATGAGCTGAGGCAAGAAATTTCCAAAGTAATCCAAAAGGTCGATGCGTTGGAATTGGCCTATCGAAAGTCGCGCAACAGGCTTGTGCAGGTCAGCCGCAACTTTCACATGTACACGGAGGATGACATCCGTATCGCCTATGAAGAGGCAAGCCGCATCCAGGTGGAGCTTTCCATCTATCGCGAGCGGGAAAACAACTTGAAGCGCCGGCGCAATGATCTGGAGCGGCAATTGCGTACATTGGAGGAAACGATTGTACGCGCCGAGAAGCTTGTATCCCAGATGGGTGTGGTGCTTGGCTACCTGACTGGCGACCTGAGCAAGATCGGGGAAGCGCTGGAATCGGCCAAGCAGCATCAACTGATGGGGTTGAAGATCATTCAGGCGCAGGAAGAAGAGCGCAAACGTGTCGCGCGCGAGATTCACGACGGTCCGGCTCAATCGATGGCAAACGTCGTCTTGCGCTCCGAAATCGTCGAGCGCATGTTGAAAAACGAACGTATTCTGGAAGCGCAAATGGAGCTTCACGAGCTGAAAGAAATGGTTCGGTTAAGTTTGGCTGATGTAAGACGGATCATTTTTGACCTTCGTCCGATGGCTTTGGACGACCTCGGCTTGGTTCCCACTTTGCAAAAATACATTCAGACGTGCGAAGAACGTATCCGGGCTTCGATTGATCTGGTAGTATTTGGTGTGGAGCCACCGCTGCGCAGTTCCGTCAAGGCTGCAATCTTCCGGCTTGTTCAGGAGTGCCTGAACAACGTGGAGAAGCATGCAGGAGCTTCTTCGGTACAAGTGAAGCTTGAGTTTCTTCAGGAGTCGCTGAGTCTCGTCGTCAAAGACGATGGCGTTGGATTCGATCTGGAGAAGCGCATGGCAAACGGAAATTCCTTTGGACTGTTGGGAATGCGCGAGCGTGTGCAGCTGCTGGAAGGCAATGTGGACCTGCAATCAGCTCCGGGTGAGGGAACAAAGGTTATTTTCCAAATACCGTTAAAAATATGAACCGATACAGAATTATGTACACAGGGGGATGAAACATGGATAAAAGACAGCAAGAGCTCCGCATCGTGATTGTGGACGACCACCAATTGTTCCGTGAAGGAGTCAAGCGCATTTTGGAAATGGAAGATGACTTCAAGGTCGTCGGAGAAGGAGCGGACGGCGGAGAGGCTGCTTTGCTCGCCGAAGAGCACAAGCCGGATGTTTTGTTGATGGATATCAATATGCCAAACATCAATGGCGTCTCTGCTGCGGAAAATGTAATTTCTGTGAGTCCCTCTACGCGAGTGATCATGCTTTCTATTCACGATGATGAAGGATACGTTTACCGCACGTTGCGTTCCGGTGCATCGGGCTATTTGCTCAAAGAAATGGGCACCAGCGATCTGGTGGATGCCGTGCGCGTCGTAGCAAGCGGCGGCGCTTACATCCATCCGAAGGTAACGGGCAAGCTGATCGAGGAGTTCCGTCGTCTCAGCGAGCATGAAGGCAGCACAGAGCGAAGCTTCTCCGTGGATGATTCGCAAACGATCGATCCAAAAGTGATCGAGTCCCTGACTCGCCGCGAGCGGGAAGTGCTTCAACTGATGGCTGAAGGAAAGAGCAACAGGGCGATCGGAGAATTTTTGTTCATCAGTGAGAAAACTGTGAAAAATCACGTCAGCAGCATTTTGCAAAAGCTGAACGTTCAAGACCGCACGCAAGCGGTTGTCATCTCGATCAAAAACGGATGGGTAAAACTGTAGAATCCGTATGAGCGTCCAGTTGGCACCCTGTTCAAGCTGTTCGGCATACCTTTGTATAGGAGGGGGTATGACCGTGATGGAAGAACTGGTTGTATGGCTACTGGCGGCATTTGGCTTCTCCTCATTGCTGGTGATGATCGCTGATCGATGGGCCAGTCGAATGGACGGCGTGACAGAGCTTTCGCACGAGCATTACCGCTTGTTGGTGCACAATTCGGAGCAGGTGCTGGAGCGGGCGGTCAGAAGTTTGCTGTTTCGCTCCGAATGGAGTGGCAAGCCTGTCCGGATTACTTTGATAGATGAAGGATCTACCGATGATACATCCCGGATGCTATCGATTTTGACTCGCGAGCCGTACTGCTGTGGGTTGCCTGTAGCTGACAGCCAAGCGGAGCTGGTGGGAGCTATTGTAGTTGATCTGCGGAACAAGCAAGAAGGAGCCTGATGTTTTTGTTTTCAGGCATATGGATGAACGAAAAGGACTGTCGAGGACATCGGCAGTCTTTTTTTGTGTTTGTGTGAAAAATGTCTCGGTCCTTTTCCTGACAGTCGATGGGGCTGCTTGCGGTCAGCGAGACGGTGATGCTGCGTTTTTGCTCGTGAAAAAGATTTGCTGACCCGTCTTGTCTTTTTGCAAACTGATGGTAAGAGGACAGGTGGGGAGCGGGGGAAGGCACATGCGCGAGTTTTTGCTGTACATCAAATCGGGCACAGAAGCAGTGTCGTCGGTTCAGACGTATGTGACACCGAGCTTTGCTGTCGACCAATCTTTTTGGCAGGAGCGAGAGAGCTGCATTCTGCACGTCATCGGCAAGACGTCATCGCTCGCTTTGGCCTTTTCCTTGCGGGAGCAAATAAACGAATACATACGCAAGCGGCTGGCAGAGCGGCAAAAGCTGACGGATGGAGTGGTCGCTGAGCTGCGGCAGTTGGCTGTGGGGAAGGTTCGGGAGGCGAGTGGGCTGTATGGGCGGGAAGTGACCGACAGGGAGCGGGATGACAATCAAGCTTCCTGGTCCAGTGCGTTCGCTTGCATGAGGCAGCCGCCAAAAGACTGGTTTGCATGGAAGGTTGTAGAGTTCAGATGCGAAGTGCATGCTTGTCAAAAGGATGCTGAATCAGCAGGAGGGTACAGGATTTTCTCGCGCCATTCATTGCTTCGAAGAACTTCGCTCACAGCGGATGGAGCGAGCGCAAGCGTTCTCGGCAAACTGCTGGATGGACGAGCGCTTCTCTGGGAAGAGATCGAGACGCTTTTGTGCAAGCGAGGGGCAGAAGTTGGCGATTTGGCAGCTGTGCTGCATGAAGGAGTCTTGGCTGGCAAAGTGCAGTGGCTTCCAGGAGTGCGCATGGGAGTCGTCAGCAATTGGCGACGCAAGCGACTGGTGCTTTTCTGTGAGCGATGCGGCAGCGAGGGCAGAGCGTTGCAGCTGATATATTGCCATTCGTGTGAGCAAGGCTGCGCCTACTGCACGATATGCCTGGGAATGGGCAGGAGCAAGTGCTGCACGCCGTATATGTTGATTGCGTCAAGTGCCTCAACTGCCGTTGGGAGAGAAACAGGCATGGGGCAGCCAGCCAGGCTGGAGTGGACAGGGCGCTACTCGCAAGATCAGGCAAGAGCTGCCGAACGCGCTCGGCGGTTCGTAGCGGGCTCACATCCGGGGCGGTCGGAGTTTTTGATTTGGGCAGTGTGCGGGGCTGGGAAAACCGAGCTGCTCTTTCCTTCTGTCGCTGAGGCACTTTCGTCGGGAGGGCGTGTATTGATCGCTACTCCGCGAAAAGACGTAGTGCTGGAGCTGGCTCCGCGTATTCAGCGAGTGTTTCCCGAAGCGCGTGTAATTGCTGTCCATGGCGCCAGTGCCGAGAAATGGGAAGAGAGCGATATCACGATTGCAACGACCCATCAAGTCATGCGCTATCATCGCCGCTTCCTGTTGGTTGTACTCGACGAGGCCGATGCTTTTCCTTATCACAACAATCCTGTGCTTTATCGGGCGCTGGCGAGAGCCGTACACGATACGGGCAAGCTGCTCTATTTGAGCGCGACTCCCCCGCTCTATTTGCAAAAACGGCTCGTTTCAAACGATCGTTCAAAATCAGCAAGTTCCGCGGCATTGCCGCTTGCTTCAGCCACTCATGTGCTTTTACCCGGTCGCTACCACGGCAAGCCGTTGCCTGTGCCTGAGATTCTCACGATCAAAGGGTTGCACAAGCGCGTTCGGACGAAGCGAGCAGTGCCGCAGATGACAGATGCAGTCAAGCGTTCACTGGATGCCGAGCGGCAAGTTTTCGTCTTCGTTCCCCGCATTGACGACGTGGACGTGGTGCTTGCCTATTTGCAAAAGGCGATGCCGGATCGGTCGGAACAGATGGCGGGCGTCCACGCCTCCGACCCGTTGCGCGAGGAAAAGGTGCTCGCTTTTCGCAACAGACGCTATACGCTCATGGTGACAACCACGATTCTGGAACGCGGGGTCACCATTCCGAAGAGCGATGTGCTTGTCGTAGGAGCGGAGGCGCCCGTCTTCGATGAAGCCTCTTTGGTGCAAATTGCGGGGCGCGTGGGCAGATCGTTCGATGACACGGCAGGCTCTGTGCTTTTTTTGCAGGCTGAGCGCGCTGCGGCCACGAAGCTGGCAGTCAGGCAAATCAGCCGGATGAATCAATTGGCGAAAAAGCTTGCGGAAGCTGGGGGGGATAATGCGTGACAATCCAGTCATGTGTGGCTTGTGGCGGACATTTGAATGCCCTGCAAAGAGAAGGGATTGTCCGCAAGCGTGCACGATCTCTTTCCAGTTCAGCCGCTACTTACCCGGTCGTATATCGTTTGCTGCAAAAGCTCCAGGTGTGTGCAGGCTGCTTGGAAGCCCTGCCGTTCATCGGAGAGCAGATTTGTCGTCAGTGCGGGCGAGACATGTGCGGCGAGGTCATTTGTCGCGATGGATTGTGCCGCGATTGCGTAGATCGAGCGAGCGTGCCGTTGTCTAACAACCGCAGCCTGCTCCAATATGACGAGAAAGGAAAAAGTCTGGTCAGCCTGTTCAAATACCGTGGGGATGAGCGATTGGCTAGTTTTTTCAGTGCGCTTTTAACCATCGCGATTTACCGCTACCACCATACGCCTCCGCGTTTTACTTGCATCACGACTGTTCCGCTTCATCCAACAAGGCTTCGGGAAAGAGGCTTCAATCAGGTGGAGTTGCTTGCCAAAGCTTTGGGACACGCCATAGGAGTTCCGGTCAAAACGTTGCTGGAGCGAACGAAAGCGACAGAGAAGCTGAGCAAGCAAGGCGGGCGCGTGCATCGTGAGGAGAGCATGAGAGATGCTTTTGCGTGGGCGCAAGGGGCTGTGCTTGCAGACCTATCCTCTGCTTGCTCTGGCGGGGTCGCGCGAGTCAAGGTCAAGGGCGGGGCGAATAGTCCTGTAATGTCCGGCACTCCTCTGCGGGTTCTTCTGATCGACGATATATATACGACAGGCTCGACTCTTCGTTCTTGTGCCAGCACTTTGCGAGCACACTTGGGAACAGTTTGTGAAATTTATTCCTTGACAATATACAGATAGCCAGTTTGGTAAAATTACGTTATCATGGAAGCAATCAGCAGTTGCGAACCAAATGAACTTTCTGGATGTTGAAGGGGTTGTTTCTATGTCTCTGGGCAAACTGGCAAACTGCTCGCGGTGTGATGCTTTATTTGTACAAACAGTCCGTGACATTTGCCCCAAATGCTATCAACAAGTGGAGCAGGAATATGAAAAATGCGCCCGGTTTCTGCGCAAGCGCGAGAATCGCGGAGCTAATATTCATCAGGTGAGCGAAGCTACTGGTGTGAGCGTGAAGCAAATTACGAAGTTTATCAAGGAAGGGCGCATTTCTGTAGAAGGCAACCCGGAACTTGGTTACCCATGCGAAATTTGTGGAATTTTGATCCGTACCGGAAACATGTGCGACTCGTGCATGAAAGACTTGAAACACGAGATTTCGCAGCAGCTTGAAGTGGATCGGCGCCTTGCAGAAGATGCTCGCGCACGTCAGGCGGAAGCAGCCGCTTATCGAAGAAGGAAGAATACTGACGAATAGTTTTGCGCAAAAAAACTAATCGTCAATCAGGAAATTGCCGATGATACTACTAAGAGGTATCATCGGTTTTTCTTTTGATAAAGGGACGTGTTCCCATGAAAATGTCCGGTGGATTGAGAGGATGGTAATCAGATGCGGATTAATGAACCGAACCGTGTCGGGATGATCAACGCCTACAACAAGACGAGCAACAACCAGGTAGGCAAAAGTGGGAAAATCCCGATGGGCAAGGATGAAGTAAACATTTCTACGGAAGCGTTGGAAATGCAGCGCCAGGTGGAAGACACGAACGCGCCACAGCGTCGTGAAAAGGTGGAGCAATTGAAGAAGCAAGTGGAGGAAGGCACGTATCGTGTCTCCAGCGAGCGAATTGCAGAGAAGCTCCTGTCCTTTTGGAAAAAGCTATAAACCAGTTCTCTAGGGAAGACGAGGAGAAGCGCGAACATGGATAGACTCTACGATCTGCTCGACAACTTGATCCGGTTGCACAAAGCCTTGTACACTTTGGCCGCACACAAAAAAGACGTGCTGGTAAAAGGAGATGTCGATGAGCTGGTGGCGATTACCCGCCAGGAACAAAAGCTGATCAAGGGCGTCACTGCTGCTGAAGCAGCCCGCCAAACCTTGGTGCAAGAACTGACCGAAAAGAAAGGCTTTGCGCTTCAGGAAGGCACACTGGCTGAATTGATCAAGTTGACGACCAGTGCGGAAGAGAAGACGCGGCTTGCATCCTATCGAGACGAGCTTGTCCGGATTGTCGCCGAACTGCGTGAGGCAAACGAGCTGAATCAGCAGTTGCTGGAGCAATCCCTTTCTTTTGTAAACATGACACTCGACCTGATCACGGACACGCCGGAGGACGACTTCATTTACGGCAATCCGAGCACGGACACCTACCGTCAGGCGAGCCGAACTTTTTTCAATAAAAAAGCGTAAAGAGGTGCTGACATGCGCTCGACTTTTCACGGAATTGAAGTAAGCAAACGCGGCCTGTTCGCACAGCAGTCTGCGCTGAATACGACGGGGCATAACATTGCGAATGCGAATACGGAAGGATACAGCCGTCAGCGGGTCAACATGCAGGCTACTACCGGGTTGCCTTATGTGGGAATGCAGGCAAATATCGAGCCAGGTTTGCTTGGTACGGGTGTGCAAGCAGACAGTATTCAGCGGCTGAGAGAAGAGTTTCTGGATATCCAATACCGAAATGAGCATAAGCGGCAGGGGTATTGGGACGGCCGCTTGGAAACGCTTGAAAAGCTGGAAGGGATAATGAACGAACCTTCTGATACTGGGCTGCAAAAAGTCATGGACCAGATGTGGCAAGCTTGGCAGGACTTGGCTAAAGATCCGACAGATACATCAGCGCGCGCTGTTGTTCGCGAACGGAGCAAGGCGGTCGCAGATACATTTAACACATTGACGAACCATATCAAAGAAGTGCAACTTGATCTAGACAATGTAGTGAATGTGAAGGCGATGGAAATCAACTCTTTGGGACAGCAAATAGCCAGCTTGAACAATCAGATTTCCAATATCGTGCCGCATGGCTACCAGCCAAACGATTTGTATGATCAACGTGATGTTCTCTTGGATAAGCTCTCTAAGCTGGTAGATATCCGAGTGACGCAAACCACTGCAGGTATGGTGAACGTAACGATTGAAGGACGCGAATTTGTTAACGGCATTGCTGCCCAACCAGTGGCTACCCAGCAGAATGTCGCTACAGGTTTGAGCGACCTTACGCTGGGGGGAGCAGCTTTCGTTCCGACATCCGGTTACATGGCAGGTACTCTTCAGTCCCGTGATCAAATCGTTCCTAATATGTTAAAACGTCTTGATGTATTGGCAGTGAATTTGACCAAAGAAATTAACGATTTGCATCGAGCTGGCCGAAGTTTAAACGACATCAACAACGGTACAGCACAAGACATGCCCTTCTTCTTAGATGCTAATTCTTTGGCTGCCGATCCTGCGACGAAAGACTATCCAAAAGGTGCTTCGACTCTAGTCATTAATCCGGAGATTATGAAAAGTTTGGATGCAATCGCTGCGGCAAAACCGGAAGCAGTCTCTACACCGGTTGGCAACAACGAAAACGCGCTGGCAATTGCTTCGATCAAGTTCAAGGTCCTGGCTGCCGGAACAGGTCCAAACGATCTGGCTGAAAGCTCAACCCTCGATAACTACTATCGTTATACGATCAGCCAATTGGGTGTGGATTCACAAGAAGCTACCCGTAATCAGTTGAACTCGGAAATGCTGGTCGGAACTGTAGACAGCCAGCGGCAATCCGTATCAGGAGTATCCATCGACGATGAAATGGCTGAAATGGTGAAATACCAGCATGCGTACAGCGCATCTGCGCGTGTCATGACAAGCATGGACGAAATTTTGGACAAAGTCATCAATGGCATGGGCCGAGTCGGCCTCTAGTTAGGAGGAATTAGATCATGGCGGTACGTGTAACGCAGAACATGTTGAATAGCAATATGCTGCGGAATCTGCATAATTCCATGCGCAGCATGGACAAGCTACAGCAACAGCTGTCGTCGGGGAGCAAAATTGCCAAACCATCCGATGACCCGGTAGTGGCAGCACGCGGGATGTTTTATCGTTCCTCATTGATGGAGAATGATCAGTATAAGCGGAACGTGGATGAAGCGAAGTCCTGGATGGATATGACGGATACCACTATGGACGAGATGGGCAACATCATGAAACGGGTGAAGGAATTGCTGGTTTACTCGGGAGATGGGGCAGTCTCTCCTGATGACTTGCGGGCAATGGCTTCAGAAGTAGAAGAGTTAAAGAAGCATATGGGAACCCTTGCGAACCAACAAATTAACGGGAAGTATATTTTTGGGGGAACGGACACGAATAAGCCTCCTTATGATGCAACAGCTAAAGCAGGGGCAGGGGACTTTGTAAGCACAAATAACTCTCCTATCAATTTGGAAGTAAGCCAAAATGTGTTTGTGACCTCTAATATTAACGCACAAAACATTTTTAACTACCCAGACAATGCTAACAACATGTTCACTGTTTTAAACAATATTATTACTGAGTTGAAAAGCGGGAACACTGCTACGCAATATCAGACAGCAATGAGCGAGCAATACGATAAGTTGCTGGCAGAACGTGCTTCACTGGGAGCAAATGTGAATAGGGTTGAGCTGATCGCAGAACGCCTTAATTCACAAGAAGTAAGCATTACCGGATTGATGTCAAAGAACGAAGATGCTGATATGGCCAAAGTTATGACTGATCTGAAAACACAGGAAAGCGTGCATTCCGCTGCCCTAGGATCAGGTGCACGGATTATTCAGCCAACGCTGCTGGACTTCTTGCGGTAGACAATAGAAGGGAGGGAGCCAAATGCAAATCCCGCAACTTCAGATGCAAAGCACTTTTGCTCAACTAGGTCTTAACATCAAAAAGCCAGTTCAAGAAATTAAACAGCCGCAAGCGGAACTGAACTTGAAGCAAGTACCCGCTACTTTAAATATAGAACAGGCACGTACGGTCTTACAGATCGATTCCAGTCAAGCTAGAGAGAATATTGGAATTATGACTTCGGTGCAATTTACCGACAGTTTAGCAGCTTATGGCAAGCAAAAAGCTCTCCAAGCCATAGCTGAAAAGAGTCAGGAAGGCGATCGGCTAATGAGAATTTATACGAAAGAAAATGTCATTGCCGCGCTTGGAAGAGAAAAAGGGCTGCGAGTTCTGGAGGGAGGCTATACCCCTCCGTCAACTTCTTTGGATGAAGGAGTAGAAATTAGCATTCAGTTAAAGCCTGTCCAAATTCAAGTACAGCGAAATGGGATGAGCATAAATCCCGAGACTCGCGCGCCAGAATTGTCATATGTGCCCGGCAAAGTGGAGCCGTATATGATACGATACAATAGCTTGAAAATTGATGTAGTAGGTAGTCAACTGGATCAAATGATGTGAGCGGGGGGAAATCATGAGCACAAGCCAGCAAGCAGAATTGGGCAACCTATTTTTTGAGGATGGCATCCCGGGATTCTCCCATTTGCAGTTTTTTCAGTTGATGCAGGAAGAAGAGAGTCCCTTTTTTTTGATTCAGTCAATTGAAGAAAAGGATGTAGGCTTTTGGGTCATTGACCCGTTCTCCTTTTTCCAAGAGTATAAGTTTGAATTGCCCGTTGTAGCAAAAGAGGCGCTGCGGGTGGAAGACCAATCGCAAATGGTGATATTCTCGATCGTCACGATTCGTGGAAATGATCAGATCACAGTGAACTTGAAGGCCCCTATCGTAGTCAATCTGTCCAATCGGATGGCCAGACAGATTATCTTGCAGGATGATACATACTCCATTCGCCAGCCGTTGTTCAAACAACCTGCTGTCGATCGAAAGTAGGTGGTGTTGACATGCTGGTCCTTTCACGCAAGAAAAAGGAATCGATCATGATAGGAGACACCATTGAAATTAAAATTATCTCCGTAGAGGGAGATCAGGTGCGAATCGGCATCGAGGCACCGCGAAATTTGGATGTGTATCGAAAAGAGATTTTTGATGCGATTCAGGAAGAAAATCGTTTGGCGACACAGCGTCAGGGAGATTGGAAGGCATTAAAGCAATTACTTAAATTGAACGTTGAATCGGAGGATGGTCTCTAGACCATCTTTTTTTGTTTTTTGGAGAAAAAAGCAGAAAAAATACTAAACACTTAAATCATGGGAGCCGATAATACTAGTGTAGGGACAAAGTCACAAGCGCGCGATTGTGGTTCGTCTCAAATATATGTAGCAGTCACAGGGACGTGACTGTCGACAATTCAAGGAGGAACTTTACATGATTATCCAACACAATATGTCCGCTCAAAATACTCATCGTCAACTGGGTGTTAACGGTGCAAACCTGGCGAAAAACGTTGAGAAGCTGTCTTCCGGCTACCGCATCAACCGTGCTGCTGACGACGCTGCTGGTCTCTCTATTTCCGAGCGTATGCGCGCACAAATCCGTGGTATGGAACAAGCTTCCCGCAACTCTCAAGATGGTATCTCCCTGATCCAAACTGCTGAGGGTGCACTGCAAACTGTAAACAACATGCTGGTTCGTATTAAAGAATTGGCAACTCAATCCGCAAACGGAACTTACGATGACACAAATGACCGTGCTCGTCTGCAAGAAGAGTTGACTGAGCTGACTAGCGAAATCAACAACATCAAAGACAACACCAAATTCAACGGAATCAAATTGCTGGATGGCAGCACTGCATCCGTCAACATCCAAATCGGTCAAGAAGCTGCGCAAAAATTGACTTTGGATAGCGGCAAATTCTCTATCGGTGTTGTTTACACAGCAGTATCCGGCTGGAGCCTTGGCAGCGCTACTGGTGCATCTACAGTTCTGAGTAGCATTGACGATGTAATCAACCTGGTATCCAAAGCTCGTTCTTACCTGGGTGCAAACCAAAACCGTCTGGAAAACACTATCAACAACCTGAACATCACTTCTGAGAACCTGACTGCTGCTGAATCCCGTATCCGCGATGTTGATATGGCGAAAGAGCAAATGCAGTTCACTAAAAACAACATCTTGAGCCAAGCTTCTCAAGCAATGTTGGCTCAGGCTAACCAATTGCCACAAGGTGTTCTCCAATTGCTCCGTTAATTTTCTCTTAAACAAGCATGGATTTCTGTTTCGACAGAAGTCCATGCTTTTTTTATCCAAATTTATCCGGTAATTGTAAAGGGAAAATTAGCCGATAAATTAAGTAGACGTTTTTAACAGGAGGATCTGGATTATGCAAGTTATCATCGGCGACAATACATTTCAATGTGAGAATTCAAAGCAAGGAATTGCCTCTTTGTTAAATCAAATCGAAGCAGTTAAAACGGAGAGCAACCTGATTTTTAACCATGTAACTGTTGACGGTACAGATATTTACGACAATATCGAAGAGTACCTGTTTGCTAATTTCAATAGTATTCATTCTATAACCGTTCACCTGTTTTCAAAGGAAATGCTCAAAAATGATATTATAAATTCTATTCACGAGTATGTAGTTCGAGCGATGCCTGAGATTGAAAAGCTGAGCAACGACATGTATACAGGACTATCCACTGAACTATGGGGACGATTTGGCCAATTGGTAGAAGGGATTCAATGGTTAAGCCAAACGGGCTCCTTTTTTAGTAATGAAGCTGGTCATCAAGAAGGATCAGAAGTAGACCATTCCCTGTTTATCTTTGACAGAGAAATGGAGCAGTTTGAGGAAGCGTTGGAACAACAGGACAATGTATTGCTGGCTGATATTATGCAATATGAAGTTGTTCCGCGATTTGAGAAGATAGCAGAGCATCTGCATGATTTTGTAAACAAAGAGGTAACAACAAATGATCTCAATTGAAAATATTACTCGAATAAAGAAGCGATTCCCAAAACTGTGGGAGGCTGTCAAGGAAATTGGAGACCAACTGTATTACGATAAGGTGCGAATCGAGAGCGCTAAAAGTGGTCTTCCAACTTTAAAGGTGAGCAACGAGTCTGGATGGGGATATCTTCACAGTAAATACGATCCCGTAGCAGAAGCGGAAAGGATTATCGAGAATCAAACGGGAATAGGCGCAAACAAACATGTGTTTTTCTACGGTGTAGGACTTGGCTACCATGTTGAAGCGTTTGTGAAAAAATTTCCTGATGTGTCTTTTAGCATATATGAGCCGAAAGTGGAGATTTTCAATCAATATTTATCTGTAAAGGCATTTGAAAATATCGATACAAAATTTCTGGAAAATGTTTATGTAGTAAGTGATCCAAATGAGAACAAGTCAAATCTGGCTCATTTTGTTAGGTCTGCAGATAAAGAAGTGTTGATTATTGTACTTCCGAGTTATGAACGGGTGTTTTCTGAGGAAGTAAAGTTATTTACGTCTCAATTCCTTGATACGGTATTTCTTCAAAAAATGACGATTCAAGCTTCGCTTGATTTTTCCAAACTTATGACCGTCAATAGTATCATAAACTTGCCAAAGGTAAGCGAAACTGCAAATATTTTGCATATTAAAAACAAAGAGCAAATTTTTGGCGGAAAACCGGCGATTCTTGTGGCAGCTGGCCCTTCATTGGATGACGAAATTGAAAATATTCGCCAGATCAAAGAGAATGGACTAGCATATGTATTCTCTGTAGGCTCCGCCATTAATTCATTATTAAAGCACGAAATATACCCTGATGCAGCATTTACCTATGATGGTAGTCGTGAGAATAAACAAGTCTTCTCTAAGATTATTGACGAGAAGATTCCGGGTATTCCCTTAGTGTATGGAAGCACCGTAGGTTTCGAGACTATTCAGGATTATCCAGGTCAGATGCTACATTTTTTGGTTTCTAGGGATCCAATAACTCCTTACTATTTATCGAGAAGAGATGGCATTGCTAATGAGATGATACATGGCTATAAAACCATTTCAACTATAACGTTGGAGGTTTTATACAAATTAGGCTTTAATCCAATTGTGATGGTTGGCCAAAATTTCGCTTATGGCAAGGTGAGAGGCTATGCGTCAGGAATCGACTATGTAGGAGAAATCACTGACAGCCAGTTGAAGAATTCGATAAAAATCAAGGATGTTGAAGGTAATGACGTTCTGACGAATCCGGGCTGGAAAACAATGAAGAGCGAAATGGAAGAAGTTCTTCAATCGTTTTACGATGTTGAAGTTATTAATACTACCAAGCATGGAGCAAACATCGAAGGGGCCCGCTATATTCCATTAGAGCAAGTCATGAAGGAAAAGCTTACGGAAGCTCGGATCGTTACGAATGACTGGTTAAAACCGGAATGGGAAGAGTATGATCCTGAATTAATGCATAAAAGAATGGATGACATCTCTACGAGCATTGAAGATTTACAGAAGATATTCAAAACATTTCAAGACATTTTAAGTGAAATGGAACAATCCGTGAAAAGAATGAACTTTAAACAACTGGAAAAATGTTATGTTAAATTTGACAAGGCATTTGATCGCTTGCAGTCAAATAAATTTTACAGATTGTTTATTCTACCTATGAATGGAATTAAATTTGAACTGCTCATGAGAATGTTTGAAGAGGTGCGCTTTGAAACGAACACGACCCTGAAGGCAAATCGAGTCATGAAAGAGTTTCAAAGCTATCTGGATTGTTGCAACGACGATATACAGGTAGTGGTGCCTTTACTGCGAACTATACATGATCAAATAGCGCCTTCAACTCATGCTAGATAGAAGAGCAGAAGCGGGAGAAGATACTATGGAGCTTAAGGGAAAGAGAATTCTGGTTACAGGTGCTGATGGATTCATCGGTTCACATTTGACAGAGGAATTAATCCGGCAAGGGCATGATGTCAAAGCATTTGTATACTATAATTCGTTTAATTCATGGGGATGGCTGGATCGTTCCCCAAAAGAAATTTTGAATCAGCTTGAAGTCTTTTCAGGAGACATACGTGACCCTTATGGGGTAAAAAAAGCGATGGAGGATTGCCAAGTTGTCCTCCATTTGGCAGCGCTTATTGCCATACCGTATTCTTATCACTCGCCTGACACGTATGTAGACACGAATATTAAAGGAACTCTCAATATATTGCAGGCAGCAAAAGAATTAGGCATTGAGAAGGTAGTTCACACCTCTACCAGTGAAGTTTACGGAACGGCTCAATTTGTGCCCATTACAGAAGAGCATCCTTTGCAGGGACAGTCTCCTTATTCGGCCAGTAAAATTGGGGCAGATCAAATGGCTATCGCGTACTATAACTCGTTTGGATTGCCTGTATCAATTATAAGGCCCTTTAACACATACGGTCCTAGACAATCAGCACGAGCGGTAATTCCCACGATTATCACGCAAATTGCCAACGGGCATAAATCTATTCGATTAGGTTCTCTTCATCCAACTCGCGATTTTAATTATGTGGAAGACACAGTTCGAGGGTTCTTGGCGGTAGCTAAATCAGATAGATCAATTGGCGAAGTTATTAATATTGGAAGTAACTACGAGGTATCGATCGGACAGACTGTAGAGATGATTGCCGAACTAATGGGGAGTCAAATAGAAGTATTTTCTGATGATCAACGAATACGCCCTGTAAAGAGTGAGGTAGAACGACTTTGGGCAGACAACACGAAAGCGAGAGAATTAATAGGTTGGGAGCCGAAGTATGCTGGTATGGAAGGGTTCAGGAGAGGTTTATCTCAAACGATTGAATGGTTTTGCAATCCCGATAACCTAAAACAATACAAAGCAGGTTTATATAATCTATGAAAAACTATGTAGATATCCAAACGCTGATTAAAAAACTTAAAAGTGTAGTGAATGCGGATAATGAGTTCATTGCACTGCATGAGCCGTCTTTTCAGGGGAATGAATGGGCATATGTGAAGGAGTGCCTTGATACAGGATGGGTATCTTCTGTAGGAAAATACGTAGACCAATTTGAAGGTATGTTGCGGGACTACACTGGAGTTAAACACGCGGTAGCTGTAGTGAATGGAACGGCTGCATTACATATAAGTCTAATTCTGGCAGGAGTAAAACAAGGCGATGAAGTCCTAGTTCCTACTTTAACCTTTATTGCAACTGCAAATGCCGTATCTTATTGTGGTGCAACTCCTCACTTTGTCGATAGCTCCGAACAAACACTTGGAATGGATCCGATTAAGTTACAGCAATACTTACATGAGATTGCAGTAGTGCGTGATGGCTATTGTTATAACAAGTTTTCTGGTCGACGAATTAAAGCTGCTATTCCCATGCACACATTTGGCCATCCAGTAGATTTGGATCCCTTGTACGAAGTTTGCGAACGATATCATATTGATTTGATAGAAGATGCAGCTGAATCGCTTGGATCATATTATAAAGGTAAACATACAGGAAACTGGGGAAAATTGTCGACTCTTAGTTTTAATGGCAATAAGATTGTAACTACGGGTGGTGGTGGAGCAATCTTAACAAATGATGATGAATTAGCAAGATTAGCTAAGCACATAACTACCACTGCAAAAGTTAAACACGCGTGGGCATTTTTACACGATCAAGTAGGATATAATTATCGCCTACCTAACATTAATGCAGCACTAGGCTGTGCTCAATTGGAAAAATTGCCAGAATTTCTTCGGAGCAAACGTTCTTTGACAGCCAAATATCAGACAGCGTTATCCACAACCGAAGGTGTAAAACTTTTTCTTGAACCATCTTTTGCTGATAGTAATTATTGGTTGCAAACGCTCGTTCTTGAGGGAGAATATATGGATGCTCGAGATGATATTTTAAACTTGACGAATGAACAGGGGTTTATGACGAGACCCGCGTGGACTTTAATGCATAAGTTAGCAATGTATGAGAATTGTCCTCAAATGGATTTGTCTGTCGCTGAAGGTTTAGAAAGGAAAATAATAAACATACCAAGTAGTCCATTCCTTGGGGGAAACCATGAATAAACGAAAAATTTGCGTCGTGACGGGAACACGTGCAGAGTATGGCCTTTTATATTGGCTGATGAAAGAAATTGAAGATGACGAAAGTTTTGAGTTGCAAGTTGCAGTTACAGGAATGCATCTGTCCCCAGAATTTGGGCTAACATATAAAATGATTGAACAAGACGGTTTTAAAATTGATGAGAAAATAGAAATGTTGCTTTCTAGCGACACACCAGTTGGCATAGCGACATCATTGGGATTAGGAACTATCGGCTTCGCTTCAGCTTTCGAGCGGCTTAAGCCGGATATTCTGGTCGTTTTGGGAGATCGATTTGAGACAATGGCAGCAGCACAAGCTGCTATGATTGCTAGGATTCCTATTGCTCATTTATATGGTGGCGAAGTTACTGAAGGAGCTATAGATGAGGCAATTCGACATTCAATTACAAAGATGGCTCATTATCATTTTGTTTCAACTGATTCCTACCGCCGAAGAGTAATTCAATTAGGAGAACATCCAGACCGTGTCTTTAATGTAGGGGCAATTGGATTAGAGAATATTTGTCGAATGCAACTACTTACTAAAACAGAATTTGAGGAGAGTATTGACTTCTCTTTAGGAGAAGTAAATTTTCTTGTTACATATCATCCTGTAACTTTAGATAGAATTGGCCCAAAAGAGACGATGATGGAACTATTTGCTGCTCTTGATTATTTTCCGGATGCAAAAATCATATTTACAAAACCCAATTCTGATACAGATGGACGAATTATATCTCAGATGATAGACGAGTATGTTTCCAAAAACCCAAGCAGAAGTATTGCCTTTACTTCGTTAGGGCAGTTGCGTTACTTAAGTGCCATTCAACATGTAGATCTCGTGCTTGGAAACTCTTCAAGCGGAATTATTGAAGTTCCTTCCTTTAAAAAGCCAACGATTAATTTAGGAAATCGTCAAAGGGGACGTTTGCGAACGGACTCTATCATTGATTGTGAAGAGCAGAGGAGTTCAATAATAAACGCAATTCAATTGGGTATTTCAAAAGAGTTCCAAAGAAAATTGCAGACATTTCGATCGCCTTATGGCGAAGGGGATGTTTCGTTGAAAATAATAGAGATTTTAAGAAAAGTAGATTATAAGGATTCTTTAATGAAATCATTTTTTGATCTCAAGTAGAATTATTGCAGCATTTTTTGTGGACATTGGTCTGATCTTAACTTGAAGACGGCAGTGGGGTGTGTAAGGCGCCGAAAGCAATTATGTTATTAAAGGAGGTTCGATTCGTAATGGATAAAACTTTTATTATTGCTGAGGCTGGAGTGAACCACAATGGCTCTATTGAAATTGCCAAAAGGCTGATAGATATCGCCGCCGAAGCAGGAGCAGATGCTGTTAAATTCCAGACGTTTAAAGCAAATAAAGTAATAAGTAAATTTGCTGAGAAAGCGGATTATCAAAAGCAAACAACGGGTTCTAACGAATCCCAACTTGAGATGGTACGCAAACTAGAGCTTGATACAGAGGCTCATTACGAGCTTAGAGAATACTGCATTCAACAAAATATCAAATTTTTATCTACACCTTTCGATCTGGACAGCGCTGATTTTTTGATTAACCAAATGAAAGTAGAATTGATAAAAATTCCATCGGGTGAGATCACAAATGCACCTCTCTTGCTGAGAATTGCACAATCTGGATTACCTGTAATCCTATCTTCAGGAATGGCTACATTGGCCGAAATTGAGCAGGCTCTTGGTGTTCTGGCTTTTGGATATACTGCGGTTGATGCAAAGCCGTCTAGAAAAATGTTTCAAGATGCATTTTACAGCAAAGAAGGACGAGCGACTCTTCAAGCTAAAGTATCTTTACTACACTGCACCACTGAATATCCAACCCCATATAATGATGTCAATCTTAGGGCTATTGACACAATGGCTCAAGCGTTTGGGCTTAGTGTTGGTTTATCTGACCATACGGAAGGGATAGCGGTTCCTATAGCGGCAGTTGCTCGTGGTGCAAAGATAATTGAAAAGCATTTTACATTGGACAAAACCTTGCCAGGTCCAGATCACAAAGCGTCGTTAGATCCGAAGGAATTAAAAGATATGGTGAGCTCTATTCGACAGGTGGAAATGGCTCTCGGTTCTCCCATCAAAACACCAGCCCCATCAGAGCTGAAAAATCAGGATATTGCTAGGAAGAGCTTGGTGGCATCTACCCATATTGCCGCAGGAGAAATTTTTACTGTTGAAAACTTAACAAGCAAGCGCCCAGGTACTGGTATTTCCCCCATGTATTTTTGGGATGTGTTAGGTACAGTAGCCGATAAAGATTACCAAGAAGATGAGGTTATTACTTATTATGCAAGTCGAGTATGAAAAAGCGAAAGCCGTTTTTAATAGGATAGAAAGTTATCGGAAATGTCCCTCGCAGGATCCAAATTATGTTGTAATAGATGCAAATCGTGAAAAAGATTTGGTACCTACTTTTTTTGTATATGAAGACGGGGGAGAAATTTACTACCACTCATTTCATGTATCTCCCATTCCTAATTCTCTTTATTACGATGTACAGACACCGTATGGCTATGGTGGCCCAATCTCTACCACTGAAGATCCTCTTTTTTTAAAGCGTGCATGGAACGCCTATTCTGATTGGAGTCGCGAGAAGAAAATAGTTGTTGAGTTTGTGAGATTTCATCCTATTTTGGAGAACTGGCGTTTCTACCAAGGTGAAGTCTTCTATGACAGGGACACTGTCTGGATAGATCTAACAACTGAAAATCTCATGAATGAATATCAAACTCGTGCCAAAAGAAAGGTTCGGAAAGCAATAAAGAATGATCTAGTTGTACAATGGGTTACTTACGAAGAGTTTTTTAATCATTTTCCTAAGGTGTACGATGAGGTAATGAATAGTTTGCAAGCAGATTCTTTTTATTATTTTTCTGATGCTTATTATAAGGCTTGGCAAACTGAAAAAAATGTACATTTTGCCTTGTGTAAGCATGAGGAAGAAGTAGTGGCAACTGTATTTTTCTACCATAACGGTAGTACTATGGAATATCATTTATCTGCTGCAACGGATCTGGGAAAAGAGTTGGCTGCAACATCCTTGGTCATTCACGAGGCGGCATTGCTTGGGAAACAATTGGGGTATAAACAATTGCATTTGGGCGGTGGAACTAACAGTCATACTGACAATCCATTATTCTTCTTCAAATCGGGCTTTTCAAATCGAAGAGGAAATTTCAAGATCGGGAAAGTAATCCATCTCCAAGCAATATATGACCAGATGAAAGATGAGTGGTTGGAAAAAAATGGTGAAATAACGAACCGTGTTTTGTTTTACAGATCGTAACAGGGGGAATTTAGATGTCTTGGGATCCCGTATGGGAAGAAGTTTTTCGACAACAGGCTTGGGGAAAGTATCCGGGCGAAGACCTCATTAGGTTTATCGCTCGTAATTTTTATAATGCTGAATCAAGACAAGATGTAAAAATTCTTGAGGTAGGTTGTGGACCAGGAGCTAATCTATGGTACATGGCAAAAGAAGGTTTTACAATTTATGGCGTAGATGGTTCGGAAACGGCAATAAAACAAGCGAAGTTACGTTTAGATTCGGAGTGCCCTGGATGGACAGGAGAATTAATAGTTGGAGATATCAGTAATCTCCCCTTTCCAGATGAAACGTTTGATGCAGTGATTGATAGTGAAGCATTGTCTTGCAATTTGTTTGACAACTCAGCACTGATTTACACGGAAATGGCTCGTGTCACGAAGCAGAACGGAAAATTTTTCTCCCGCACATTTGCAAAAGGAAGCTGGGGAGACGAGACGGGCGAGAAAGTAGGTTATAATACGTTTCTTGTAAGTGAAGGTCCTTTATTGGGAAAAGGGTATGCACGTTTCACTCATTATGATGATATCCAAAAACTTATTCAACATTTCACCTTACTAGAAATACAATTGCTCAGCAGAGAATATTTAAAGGAAAATAAGAAAGTGAAAGAATGGGTCATTGTTGGAGAGAAGTAAACACTACCATAATTAGATTTGGAGGTATTACAAAATGGCATGGGATCCAGTATGGGAAGAAGTTTTTCAAAAGCAAGCATGGGGAAAGTATCCAGGAGAGGATCTAATTCGCTTTGTTGCTCGTAATTTTTACAGTGTAGAGTCTCGGAAAGACATAAAAATCTTAGAAGTAGGATGTGGACCAGGAGCTAATCTATGGTACATGGCAAATGAGGGATTCGAAGTATATGGGATAGATGGTTCTAGCACAGCTATTGAACAGGCTCGGGCACGCTTAGATTCCGAATGTCCAAATTGGAGTGGGCAGCTTTTAGTCGGCGATATCAGTGTATTACCGTTTCCAGATGAGTTTTTCGATGCAGTTATTGATAATGGTGCGGTTACTTGCAATTCGTATGAAAATTCCATTTCAATATATAGTGAGATGGCTCGAGTTGCAAAAAAGCAAGGAAAGTTATTTTCACGTACACTGGCTAAAGGCAGTTGGGGAGATGAGACTGGAGAGCAAATTGGCTATAATGCTTACATTGTAGATGAGGGGCCGTTGCTAGGGAAGGGATACATACGATTTACAAAATATGAAGATATCGAGACTCTAATGAGGGATTTTTCGATTCAAGAGGTACAATTGCTCAATAGAGAATTCCTGGACGTAAGAAAGGCAGTAAAAGAATGGGTCATTGTTGGAGAGAAAAAGTAAGCTCCTTGGTGAAAGGTGTGAAGCAGCTATGAAGGATTGGACTAGTATATTAGCTAAGCCTACGACCCCTATTCTAGAAGTATTAGAGATAATTGATGCTGGAGCGAGACAGTTAGCCTTAATTGTTGATGAAAATCATAAATTGCTTGGAACAGTAACTGATGGTGATATTCGACGGGGATTGTTAAAAGGTAGACAGTTACATGATCCAGTGTCGACAATTATGAATGCGTACCCAACAGTAGCATCTCCGTATGACTCGCGAGAGAATATTTTTGCACTAATGAAAATTAAACAATTGCATCAGATACCTGTCGTCGACGAAGATGGACGTGTAATCAGTGTAGAAATATTAAATCAGTTGATTGACCCAATTAAAAAAGATAATTGGGTCATTCTGATGGCTGGAGGATTAGGTACTCGCTTGCAGCCGCTGACCTTTGATTGTCCAAAGCCTCTCCTAAACGTTGGGAATAAGCCAATTCTGGAAACTATTTTGCTTAGCTTTATCGAACAAGGGTTTCATCGCTTTTATATTTCAGTAAACTATAAAGCCGAGATGATCAAAAACCATTTTGGGGACGGTAGTCGCTGGAATGTAGAAATAAAGTATTTACAAGAAGAGCAGTCTCTTGGGACAGCAGGAGCTTTGAGTCTTATTCCTGAAAAGCCTATATTGCCTTTCTTTGTAATGAATGGGGATCTCTTAACGAAAGTAAACTTCAGTCACCTGTTGGATTTTCATACTTCACATCGGGCAAAGGGAACCATGTGCATTAGGGAGTATGAGCATCAGATTCCTTATGGAGTTGTGAAGTTGGCAAAACATCAATTGCTAGAAATAGAAGAGAAGCCGATTCAACGTTTCTTTGTAAACGCAGGAATCTATACTTTGGATCCAAGTGTGCTTGATCTGATCCCGAAAAATACGTTTTACGATATGACTAGTCTTTTTGGTGTTCTAGGTGAACAGGAAGGTCAGACAATTGCCTTTCCGATACGTGAATACTGGATGGATATTGGACGGTTGGCTGATTTTGAAAGAGCAAATGTTGAGTTTGCGGAGGTATTTGGATGATTCAAGGGAAATCTGTTTTAGCAATTATTCCTGCTAGAGGTGGATCAAAAGGAATACCACGAAAAAATATTAGAGAAGTTGGCGGGAAGCCATTATTGTCATGGACTATTGATGAGGCTAAAAAATCAGATTTTATTGATCGCTTAATTGTATCAACAGATGATGAAGAGATTGCTGATGTGGCGCGTCATAATGGGGTAGAAGTTCCGTTTTTGCGTCCCGAAAACTTAGCTATGGATGACACTCCCGGTATTGCACCGGTTTTGCATGCACTGGAGGTACTTCCGGGGTATGACTATGTTGTGCTCCTACAACCAACTTCACCACTAAGACAAGTGGAAGATATTGACGGGTGTATTGAGAAGTGTGTAATTGAGCAAGCGAAAGCATGTGTCTCAGTTACATTGGCAGAGAAAACACCTTACTGGATGTATCATTTATCGGAGCATGGTCTCCTTAAATCAGTAATTAATATAGAGAAGCAATTTTTTAGAAGGCAGGACATACCGCCGGTTTTTTCTTTGAATGGAGCAGTGTACATGGCAGATAGCAATTGGCTGCAAAAAACTCAGTCTTTTTTGGAGCAGGAAACAGTAGGATATGTAATGCCTAAGGAGCGCTCTATTGATATTGACAATGAAATGGACATAGTCTTTTTCGAAGCATTAATAAGTCAAATGAAAAATAGACTTGAAAGATAAGTAAATCCTCGCCCTCATTTTTCCGATAAAGGTATTAAAGGAAGAATGGAGAATGGGGGAGGAAAAATGGATATTAGCGGAAAAGGTATAGCGGGGAACGGTATATCCAGCTATGCAGATAAGGCGCTAAAAGTATACGGGAGTAATCAGGTAAAAGAAGACGGTGATGGACAAACAGGGCCTAACGGGCAAATATTAACTTCAAAAGAATTAGTACGGGAAGTAGACAATCTAAATAAGTTTATGCAATCAAGCACTACTCATATCAAATTTACCCTTCATGAAAAGCTTAATGAATACTACGTCCAGGTAGTAAACGACCAAACTAACGAAGTAATTCGGGAAATTCCCTCCAAGAAAGTCATGGATATGGTTGCAAAAATGCATGAGATGATTGGTTTGCTGGTGGATGAAAAAAGATAAGGAGGGATAATCATGGGAATTCGCATCAGTGGTATGGCTTCAGGTATGGATACAGAAAAAATGATTAAAGACTTGATGAAAGCACAAAGAGAGCCAGTAAATCGCCTCCAACGAAGCAAGTATTCAGTAGAATGGAAACGCGATGCATATCGTGAAATGAATAGCTTACTTGTAGATTTACAAAACTCTATGAAAAACCTGCGCTTATCTAGTAGCTTCAATAAAAAGACAGCTACTTCGGAAAACGAGAGTATTGTTTCAGCAAAAGTTGTTGGAAAACCAAATTTGTCTTCATACACTGTTGAGGTTATTAGTCTAGCAAAAGCGGGCTCTCCTCCAAGTGCAGAATTTAATACTGGGATTACAGACATAAAAAGTCCCATTGGCGGTTCGGATTTTACGATAACGATTGGCAAGGACTCCAATGGTGATGGAACAATAGATAGTGGTGACGCGGCTATTCCAATCCCATTGTCCGCTACTGATACTATGGAAGGTGTAATAAATAAGATCAATAACGCAAAGGCTGGTGTAAAGGCTAGCTTTTTTAACAATAAATTAGTGCTGACTTCTGAAGATGGAAAGCAATTTGAGGTTAAGGCATCAGGTAGTAATAACCTTAATATGGGAAGCGTTAATCAATCAACCGCAGGTAATACAGGGACTCCGGCTACTTTTAAAATTAATGGAGTAGAGTATTCTTCTGCAACGAATTCAATATCGTTCGATGGAATTGATATTACCTTAAAACAGTCTAATAGTGGGGCACCTGTAGTTATTAGTACCAAAACGGACGAAGATGCTGTTTTTGAGATGATTAAAGGTTTTGTAGACAAATATAATGCTGTCATAGAAACGATTAATAAGAAAATTTCCGAACCCAAGTATAAAGGATATCAACCTTTGCTGGACGAGGAGAAAGAAGCATTACCTGAGAAAACAGTCGAAAAAATGGAAAACATGGCACGTAGTGGGCTGCTTTTACGTGACCCTATTTTGACAAGTGGTTTAAATGAACTTCGACGAGCTATTAGTACACCTTTAAAAGGAGCTAGTGTCAATACTTCTTTTGATACTCTCTCTGAGATAGGTATTGGCGGTGCGCCAAGTGGAAAATATGCCTATCAGGAGAATGGGAAACTTTATATTAACGAGTCTAAGTTACGAGAATCCATCAGAAATAACGGTGAGGATGTTCTTAAGTTATTTACAAACTATAGTGATGAAACTGTAGATTTGAAGAAGAAATATAATGAATCAGGGGTAGCAGAGCGGTTATTCGGTCAATTGAAAAACGTTATGGATAAAATAACCGCAGAGGCTGGATCGGCTGGTAGTATATATGACGACAGCAGCTTGAGTAAGAAAATAAAGCAGACCGATGAAGAAATAGATCGGTGGGAAGACCGCTTAAAATTAATTGAAGACCGCTACTGGAAGCAATTCACCGCGATGGAACAGGCAATGTCCAAAGCCCAGTCTCAAGGCTCATGGTTTGCACAAATGTTAGGGCAACAATGATAGGGGAGTGATGCAGATGTTACAAAATGCTGCTCAGACATACCAATCCAATCAGGTAACGACCGCTACTCCTGCTGATTTAACCTTAATGCTTTACAATGGCGCACTCAAATTCATTAAACAGGCTAAGCTAGCGCTAGAAGAGAAAGACATCATAAAAGCACACGAAGCTTCATTGAAAATACAGGACATTCTATACGAGCTTATGTCCACCTTGAATAGCGACTATGAAATATCTAAAGAATTTTCCAGACTTTACGAGTATATGCTTCAGCGTACAATTGAAGCAAACATGAGCAAAGATTTGGATATTCTTCTAGAAGTCGAAGATCTGTTTATTCAATTCCGGGACACTTGGAAAGAGGCCATGGTACTGGCTAAAAGACAAGGTTAAGGAGCTCAAAATGGAAAAGACAGTAGATGATCTCTTAGAAGGTCTATTAAATGCAACACTAAGATTGGAAGAAGTAGTAAGTCTAAAGGAATCGGAACCAGAAGAGTGGTTGTCTTTGTTGGATAAGCGAGAAAGCTTGATTTCGCAAATGCAAAAGCACGAGGCAGCAAATGAATCCCTGTCATTTTCTCAGAAGCAACAATTAGAGCAGATATATGAGATTAACCAGCGGCTTACTCCATTAATGGATGCTCGTAAACAAGGCGTACAACAACAGTTAAACAACCTCCACCGCAGCAAGCTCGCCATGAATTCTTACAACGAGGCAGGTCCAAACGGTTACGGGGCTTTTTTCGATCGAAAAAAATAAAAAAAGGCCGGGTAACCGGCCTTTTTCTTTTCCGAATCTTATACGCGAATATCGATGGCTTTCCCAAGAGTAGGATGACTTGCCTGAGCCACTTGAACGTTGTTCTGGGTCTGGGCCAATCCCTCCAGCATGATAGAAGCTTGTGCTTGCATCGTCTCTTGTACTTGATTGGTTACACTAATGCTAACTGCTTGTTGCAGTTGGATAGCATTCACAGATGGTCACCTCTTTTCAAAAATTTCCTTACCTTTTAATTATCGACATTTTTTAACGTTACTTTCATTACAATCATTTGTCTGTCTTTTGAGCATTCTCTATCTGCTATAATTTAAAGTGATCTGTTTTAAAACTAGGAAGGTGACACCATTGTCCACAAAACGCCGCTCACTCGTCTTGATCGGAGCCGTCCTCCTCATTTTCATACACGCGGTTTACTTGAACGGCAACCTCGGTGATTTGCTGAACGTGACAGCGATTGAACTGGTCGCGCTCTCCGTGGTTGTGTCGTACGCGATCAAGCGCAAGCATCTTGATGTAAAAAAAATCGTCCGCCTTTTGATTCACGGCAGGGACAGCAACGTAGAGGAAACGATCAAGCGCTTCTACTATTACGCGCTCGTTCAAAAAGAACAGGGATATATCGCGCTCGAACGCGAGCTGCACCAGGAGAAAGATTCGTTCGTGCAGCGCGGCAGCCTGCTGGCGGTAGAGGGTGTGCCAGAAGAAGAGCTGCGAATGATTCTGGAAAACGAGCTGAAGGGCGAGCAGTATCGCTATCAGCAGGCAGCTGGCTTCTTCCGGCTGATCAGTTTGCTGGCGCCAGGGATGGGGCTGGTAGGGACGCTGCTCGGGATGACAGGGGTATTGAAGTCGCTCGAAGACATGGCGCTCACTGGGCACAGTCTGAGCGCAGCGGTGGTCGCCACGCTCTATGGCGCGCTCCTTGCGAATTTGTTCGCTCTGCCGTGTTACTACCGGATGATGGACTTGTATGACCGGGAAATGTTTGAAAAACGGCTCTACATCGAAGGCTGTGTTGGATTGCAGCGGATGGAGACGCCGCGCCTGTTGTTTGAGAAGCTCAATTCGTTTTTGCCTGGCGACCAGAAGCTGGTGCTCGTCAAGGAGCCTGGCAGCATGAAGGGCACGATTGAAAGGCAGGATCGCTATGCATGACGATCGGTTGTACGACGAGAAGGAGCTGGAGAAAAGCTGGCTGATCAGCTACAGTGACTTGATTACGCTGTTGTTTGTCATCGTGATCATCATCGCAGCGACGCAGTTGACCAGGATTCAGACCGAGCGCGAGGCTGCCAAAAAGGAGCAGGTGGAGCACGAGGCCAATCTTAAGCAGGTGCATCAAAGCCTTGATCTGTTGAATTTGCAAAAGCTCGAGCTGGAGCGCGAGATTCATCAGCTGGAGGGGCAAAAGAAGGTGCTCACAGGCACGATTGACGAGAAAGGCTCGCAGGAGCAAGAAATGGCGAACTTGCCTAAGCCGCCTGTTGGCATGCCAGACTCGGGTGAACGCGATATGGAGACGGTGCACAACCAGCTCTCCTCTGCTCTGGCGGAACTGAATCTGGACTATGAGGAGACCGAAGAGGGATTGCGTATCCGGCTTCCGGAGAAAATTTTGTTCGGCAGCGGCTCTGCTGATCTTCAGGAGCAGGGGAAAGAGGTCGTAGGCACCGTAGCCCAGGTGTTGCAGCGCTATGAGCACAAAGTGCGGATTGAGGGCTACACGGACGATGTGCCGATCTCGCGCAGTTCATTCAAATCTAACTGGGAGCTGTCCTCTGCCCGCGCCATTGCAGTAATGCGGGAAATGGTTGATGCATATTCCTTGCCGGCATCGCGCTTTACGGTCGCGGGATTGGGAGAATACAAGCCGCTCGTGGATAATTCCAACGATGAGAACCGCGCACGCAACCGACGAGTGGAAATTATTATTTTGGCGGAAAAAGAATAATTCGTATTTTTCTGATAAATTAATGTTTTTAGGCAGGATTTTTATATACAGGATAGAAGTATATCCGGTGTATACGAATCCTGTTTTTTCTTGTGAAAAACGTCTCGGCGGTTTTCATGAAAGCGGATATGTCGCTTTGCGGCCAACCAAACGGTCTTGACCATTTGTTGCCAGCTCCGGTTCTATCTCTCCTATCGCTTCCGTAACCATAGTACCAGGGCCGCAGAACAAGCAGGAAAATAGTTATACCCAGCTTGTGCACAACGCTATGTGGATAATGTGGATAACTTTGTGGAGAACGCAAAAAACACACGATTTCCATGTGGACAGTGCTGGGGAAAAGTATGCTATACAGAGAGAAACAAGGGGGATTTCGAATGGGTTTCGGGAAAAAGTGGTTCAAGTCTCTTGTGCTGGTAGCAGGTGTGGGGCTTTTGGTCTCTGCCTGTGGTTCGGGAGGCCAGCAGTCTTCGGGAAGCGGTACGAGCGGTGGCGGTTCCCAGGACAAAGTATACGTGGTCGGAACGGATGCGGCTTACCCGCCATTCCAAATGCTTGAGGCTGACAAGATCAGCGGGCATGACATCGATGTGATGAATGCGATTGCGGAAGCGGGAGGATTCAAGATCGAGTGGAAAAACACAGGCTGGGACCCGCTGTTTGACGGCCTGGACAAAGGCACGGTGGACATCGGGATATCGTCCATCACGATCACGGACAAGCGCAAGGAGAAATACGACTTCTCGGATTCGTACTTCGAGGCGAATCAATTGATTTTGGTCGCAGAAGACTCCCCTGTCAGCAAGCTGGCTGATCTGAAAGGCAAAAAGATCGGGGTACAAGCTGCCACTACAGGGGAAGAGGTGGTCAAAAAGGCGTTTGGCGATACGTATGAAGGCTTGAAAGGCTATGACGACATGCCTTCGTCTGTGGACGACTTCTTCAATGGCCGTGTCGATGCAGTTGTAGGTGATAATGGCGTACTGCAATATTACGTAAATAAAATCAAAGACAAGAAATTCAAACTGATCAAGGACGACTCTTTTGAAAAAGAATTTTACGGCATCATGGTCAAAAAAGGAAACACAGACGCTCTGAACAAAATCAACGACGGTCTGAAGAAAATCAAGGAAAATGGCAAGCTCCAAGAAATTTATACCCAGTATTTCGGCAGCAAGTAGTCAGCGATAACAAGCCGGGTGCGCCGCGAGGACGCGCCCGGTGTTTGTGAACTCCAGTGCTGACACACAGGAAGGGAGGACTTGCCATTGGACTGGAGCGTCATCTATGAGTACAGGGAACTGTTTATCCGCGGCATTATCAATACGATTTTACTGACGGCAGTAGCTACCGTTTGCGGGACTTTCCTCGGGCTGTTTATCAGCTTGGGCAAAATGTCGGCCAACCGCTTTTGGCGGTGGACATGCTCTATTTATGTAGAGTTGTTTCGGGGAACGCCGATGCTGGTGCAAATTTTGCTGATCCACTTCGCCGTCATTCCGTCGATATGGGCGGTGTTTTTTCCGGGAGAGAACAGTCCTGAAGCGATATATTCCGGTTTTGTAGCGTTGTCGCTCAATGCTGCTGCGTACATCGCCGAGATTTTTCGGGCGGGGATTCAATCGATCGATCCAGGGCAGATGGAAGCGGCGCGCTCGCTGGGGATGACAAAGGGGCTGGCGATGCGCCTGATTGTATTGCCACAGGCGTTTACGCGCATGCTGCCGGCGATCGGGAACGAATTTATTGCCCTCTTGAAGGATTCGTCCCTTTGTGCGGTAATCGCGACACCAGAGTTGAACTACGCCGCCATGAACGTGGCGAAGAGCACATTTGAGCGCTACCCTCCTTACTTGACGGAGGCAGCCGTCTACCTGGTGCTGACACTGTTTTTGTCACGGGTCGTCGTGCGCGGCCTGGAGAAAAAATATTCTACGAGATAGAAGAATGCGTTTCCTCGAATTGGGGAGACTATGGTTGTACACAAAGGATTTTTATCCAAATTTTTACAAAAGAAAGGGTTGTGCTGTTTCATGCAAGGCAAAGTTAAATGGTTTAACGCAGAAAAAGGATTCGGTTTTATCGAGCGGGAAAATGGCGATGATGTATTCGTCCACTTCTCGGCCATTCAAACGGATGGATTTCGCACACTGGAAGAAGGACAAGCTGTGGAATTTGATATCGTGGAGGGCGACCGCGGGCCACAGGCCGCGAACGTCGTCAAACTGTAAAACATATCGATGACAGCAAATCCCCCTGGCCGCGCTACCGGCTCAGGGGGATTTTTAGTAAGGCAGCTGTAGTTCAGCTGATCATTCTCGTAATGAATAGCTCCCGATAATCGCGCAAATCCACAAATTCGTCTCCTCTGCGGACGAGTGGACGCATGGGTTCATCCGTATGAATCATGATGATTTCGACGTGGTCGCCATTGTTGAGCAAAGCCTGGGAGCCGACATACAGCAAAATGATGTACTGGATAAAGCGGGAGACGATCAGCGGATTCAACTTGCCCTGGCATGCCAGTTCCCACAGGACGTTGGCAGCCTGAAAAGGAGAGGTGCCGCGACGATAGACGCGATCCGTACATATAGCATCAAAAACGTCTGCCACGCTGATGATCTGGCACTCAAAGGGGATGTCTTTCTTTTTGCGGCCGAGTGGATAGCCGCTGCCATCGAGACGCTCGTGGTGCATCAAGGCGCATCTGGCAATCCATTCGTCAGCGTCTTCCATCGATAGGAGCAGCTCATTGCCGTAGATGGTGTGGCGTTTCATGATCTCATACTCTTCATCGGTCAAGCGGTCTGGCTTGGCTAAAATCTCATCCGGGATCATCATTTTCCCGACGTCGTGCAAAAGACCTGCTTGTCCCAGGCGATAGATTTCCTCCTGGGGTCGTCCTAAAATTTTTCCTATCAGGGCAGCCACGATTCCTACATGAAGAGAATGGCGGTACGTGTAGTCTTCTGTCCCTTCTTTGATGTAGATGAACCGAAGAAAGCCCATTTGCTGGAGAACCTGATCCAGCAGCGGATAAAACGTGCTGTTGAACTGCTGCAAGGGAGGAACAGAACCTGTAGCGATCTGTTTGAATAAATGCTCGGTTTGCTTGACTGCTGCAATGTACTCACGGGCAGCCTCTGCCTCGTTCCAATGCAGCATGGGCAATGGCACCTCAGGAGTTTCCTGTTCAGAAGCGACATGCACCGACTGGATTTGATGTGCTTCCAAAAGGCGAATGTCACTCATGTGAAGGACAGCTCCGGCGGGCAAAAGAAGCAGGCCGTACTCATTGTAGACGTCTTGCGCGAGCGTTGTGCCAATAATGGAATGAGAAGGTTTCACCTCTGCCATGAGGATTCCTCCAGTGCGATGACGACCGCGATATATAGGATAGAGTGATTACCCTTCTATTATAGCATAGGGCATCTAGTAAGTATTGGTAAAATTCTGTCGACTGTTGCCGGATTGTAAAATTTTCACTAAGATTTTTTTGAGATTGGAGCAGGATTATTTACAGGGGTGCCGAATACCTATATATAGACGGAAGGAGGTTGGAACCATGAAATTTAACATTCGTGGAGAAAACATTCAAGTCACCGCAGCACTGAGAGAGTATGTGGAAAAGAAAGTCGGCCGTCTCGAAAAATATTTCGAAACAACGCCTGCCGATGTACAAGTTACCATGCATGTACATCGCGGAGAAGGCACGATCGAGGTAACTATCCCGCTTGCCGGGGTCATTATCCGAGCAGAAGAAACACACGAGGATATGTATGCCGCTATTGATCTGGTGGCAGAAAAGCTCGAGCGTCAAGTTCGCAAGCACAAAACGAAATTGATGCGCAAGCTGCGAGTTGATTCCGCTGCGAAAGTAGGCCAGCGCGACAGTCAATCCGTAGCTGTGATAATACCAGATGTCGATGAGGAAGATGTTGATATCGATATTGTCAGAACAAAACGTTTCGACTTAAAACCGATGGATGCGCAGGAAGCCGTCATGCAGATGGATATGCTGGGACACAGCTTCTTCGTTTTCCAAAATAGCGACACCAACGATGTCAGCGTGGTGTACCGCCGCAACGACGGGCGCTATGGATTAATTGAACCGAAATAACGAAACTTTACACCTTGTTACTCGTATAAGACTAGGGAGTTGCTTTTGGCAACTCCCTTTACTTGTGTATATGAGCTTCTATTTGTTAAAATAGCTTTTTAGAAAGTCTTATTTTCGTAGAATCGATCTTATTTTATTTCAGGCTTAGGCCAAATCATACGATATGTTTGTTCGGAAGCATATGGAAGGGGTGTCCTCATGTTAGGACTCGTTAAAAAGATATTTGGCGACAGCAACGAACGTGAAGTAAAAAAAATGTTCAAGCGCGTGGAAGCAATCAATGCGCTGGAATCAACTGTATCTGCGCTTTCCGATGACCAGCTGCGGGAAAAAACAGCGGAATTTAAAGCGAGACTTGCTCAGGGAGAGCCGCTCGACAAAATTTTGAATGAAGCATTTGCTGTTGTCCGCGAAGCATCCAAGCGGGTTTTGGGCATGCGTCACTTCGATGTTCAGCTGATTGGTGGTATGGTGCTGCAAGAAGGCCGTATCTCCGAGATGAAAACCGGTGAGGGGAAAACATTGGTTGCCACCCTGGCAACGTACCTCAATGCTTTGCTCGGCAAAGGCGTTCACGTCGTAACTGTGAACGAATACTTGGCAGAGCGCGACTCGCGGATCATGGGTCAGCTCTACAACTTCCTGGGGCTGACAGTCGGTCTGAACAAAAACGGACTGAGCCCGGAAGAAAAGCGGGAAGCTTACGCTTGTGATATTACGTACGGTACGAACAACGAGTTCGGTTTTGACTATTTGCGGGACAACATGGTTCTGTACAAAGAACAGATGGTGCAACGTCCGCTCTTTTTTGCCATCATTGACGAGGTGGACAGCATCCTGATCGACGAGGCGCGTACTCCGTTGATTATTTCCGGATCGGCCAACAAATCGACTGAGCTGTACTACATCTGCTCGCATTTTGTGAAGCGGCTGGAGCCGGAAAAAGACTTTACCATTGATGAAAAGCTGAAAATCGTCAACCTCACGGACGAAGGGGTAGGCAAGGTTGAGCAAGCTTTCAATATCGACAACCTGTACGACACGGCGCACATCACGTTGAACCACCATATTACCGCGGCGCTGAAAGCACAAGTGCTGTTCAAGCTTGACGTGGACTATGTGGTGCAGGAAGGCGAGGTTGTAATCGTCGACGAGTTCACAGGACGTCTGATGGTCGGCCGCCGCTACAGCGATGGCTTGCACCAGGCGATCGAAGCCAAGGAAGGGCTGCGCGTGCAAAGCGAGAGCATGACACTCGCGACGATTACGCTGCAAAACTACTTCCGTATGTACGAGAAGCTGGCAGGTATGACGGGTACGGCCAAAACCGAGGAAGAAGAGTTCAAAAAGATTTACGGCCTCGATGTCGTGGTCATTCCGACGAACAAGCCAGTCATTCGTCAAGACATGCCTGACCTGGTGTTCAAGACAGAAGCAGCCAAGTATCGTGCGGTTGTAAACGATATCGTCGAGCGTCATAAAAAAGGCCAGCCGATTCTCGTTGGTACGATTTCCATTGAGAACTCTGAGCGCCTGTCGCATATGTTGAAGCAAAAAGGCGTTCCGCACAGCGTATTGAATGCGAAGCACCATGAGCGCGAGGCGGAAATCGTCGCTCGTGCCGGTCAGTACGGGGCAGTGACGATTGCTACCAACATGGCCGGTCGCGGTACCGACATCCAGTTGGGTGAAGGCGTAGCGGACTTGGGCGGTCTGCACATCATCGGTACAGAGCGCCACGAGAGCCGCCGGATCGACAACCAGCTGCGCGGACGTGCCGGACGTCAAGGGGACCCGGGTTCTTCCCAGTTCTTCCTGTCGATGCAGGATGAGCTGATGCGTCGCTTTGGCGCGGACAACATCATGAACATGATGGATCGCTTGGGCATGGAAGAAGACATGCCGATCGAGAGCCGTCTGGTGACTCGCGCGGTTGAATCCGCCCAGAAACGTGTCGAAGGCTCTAACTTCGATGCACGTAAAGGCGTACTCCAGTACGACGACGTGATGAACCAGCAGCGTCTCGTTGTTTACAAGCAGCGCAAAGACATCCTGGAGCAAGCTAACTTGAGCGATGTCGCGTTGAATATGATCTACAGCGTGCTGGAGCGTGCCGTCGAACAGCATTGTCCAAAAGAAGAGGTTCCAGAGGATTGGGATCTGCAAGCATTGGCAGATGCGGCGAACAACGGCTTCCTGCACGAAGAGAACATTACCGTTTCCATGCTGAAAGGCAAAGAAGCAGAAGAAATTCTCGAGCTTTTGAAAGCCGAAGTCAACAAACAGTACAAAGAGCGCGAAGCTCAAATCGGCGAGATGATGCGCGAGTTCGAAAAAGTGGTCATTCTGCGCGCTGTCGACAGCAAGTGGATGGATCATATCGATGCGATGGATCAGCTGCGCCAAGGGATTCACCTGCGCGCCTATGCGCAAAACGATCCGTTGCGCGAATACCAGTTTGAAGGCTACGAGATGTATCAAGCCATGCTTGCTTCCGTACAGGAAGAGGTGGCAATGTACATCATGAAGGCTGAAGTGAGCCAAAACCTGGAGCGCCAGGACGTTATCCGCGGCCAAGGCATTGATCCAAGCCAGCTGCAAACTTCCGGCCCTTCGGAAAATCCGGAAGCGGAAGAGTCCAACGATGCGGACCCGAAAAACCGCGCACAGCGCCGTGCTCAGGAACAGGAACGCCGCCGTCAAAACAAAAAACAGTAGGTCAATCGAGCACTCCTCTTTGCAGCCGCATTTTGCTGCGAGAGGGGTGCTTTTTTCATTTCTTTGCTCAAAAGAAGTGGCATCTCGACACAATGAGAGCATGTAGTCGCCAAAAAGCTCGAACAAGCCGAATTTGCAAATTGTTTCCTGACGCATAGACACTATTCGTCCTGATCTTTTCCTCGCCGCCTGTTATGGTCGGTCTATTTGTCTAACACTGGTAAAAGTCATCGAACGATTCAGGTGGAAATGTTCGGAAAAATCAATAGAATCATAAGTACAACACTTTTACCAAATACACGGGGACGGGGGAATGGGACATGAAAGCGACAGTCAACGTGATGGGCATACAGACGAAAAACATGATGGAGAGAATTGGGGTTACACTCAAAGCGGTATTGAAAACAGCGGGAGAACATAAAAAAGTCAAATGGATCGCGAAGGAAGAGCGCGGGGAGGAGCCGGCCGTCTTTACCGCAGAAGACCCTGTCTTCTATGAAGAACGGCTGACAGCAGAGATCCCGGAGCCGAACTGGACGCAAGGAGTGCTCATTCCGCCAAAAGGCATGCTGGATCAACGCCAGCGAAGTCCGGTGGCTGCGGGGCAGAGAAAGCGCAGAGTAGAACGAAGCAAACAAATGATACGCAAACGAGCGGTACAGGTGCGCAAGGATCATCTCTCATTGGTGGTGGCGCCGCAGGCGGATAATAAACAACCACATGAAATCCGAGACTTGAGATCCTCGCCATCACCGCCGATGGCCACATAGCAGAGCACACGCCAGACAAAAGGCGAATCACACTTTTTACGCACGGCAGGTTGCCAGGTTTGCGGATCTAGCGAATTACGTTACAATAAACTTAGCTTACGTAAAGAGAAGGTGACTCGCAAAAATGGCATTGATCGATATTGCGGACATCAAACAAGAGATGTCCAGTATGGCTAAGCGTTTAGCGGATATCAGGGGGTCTCTTTGACCTCCCTGTAAAGGAAGAGCGGATCGGCGAATTGGAAGAGCGCATGCTTGCTCCAGACTTCTGGGACGACAACGAGGCTGCGCAAAAAACAATCAGCGAGCTGAACGCCATCAAAAGTCTTGTCGAGACGATGGGCAAGCTGGATTCCCAATACGAAGACCTCCAGTTGATGCTGGAACTCGTCATCGAAGAAGGCGAAACTTCCCTCATCCAGGATTTGTACGACAGTACCCAGGAGCTGAGAAAGTCGTTTGAAAGCTTTGAGCTGGAGCTGCTTTTAAGCGATCAATACGACAAAAACAACGCGATCCTGGAGCTGCATCCTGGTGCCGGGGGAACGGAGTCGCAAGATTGGGCATCCATGCTCTTGCGAATGTATACACGTTGGGGGGATGCCAAAGGCTTTAAGGTCGAGACACTCGACTATCTGCCAGGGGATGAAGCAGGTGTCAAAAGCGTTACCCTCCTGATCAAAGGGTACAACGCTTATGGATATTTGAAATCGGAAAAAGGCGTGCACCGTCTCGTGCGCATTTCCCCATTCGATGCCTCCGGGCGTCGCCATACATCATTTGTTTCCTGCAACGTTCTCCCGGAAATCGAGGACGACAATGCAGTCGACATCCGCACGGAAGACCTCAAGATCGACACCTATCGTTCCAGTGGTGCGGGTGGTCAGCACATCAACACGACTGACTCCGCTGTCCGGATTACCCACTTGCCGTCAGGCATTGTGGTTACGTGCCAAACCGAGCGCTCACAAATCAAAAACAGGGAGCGGGCGATGAAAATGCTGACGGCTCGCCTGTTTGAAAAAAAGAGGGAGGAGCAGGAAAAGACGCTGGCTGCGATTCAGGGCGAGCAGAAGGATATCGCCTGGGGAAGCCAGATTCGTTCCTACGTTTTCCATCCGTACAGCTTGGTAAAAGACCACCGGACGAACATGGAGGTAGGAAACGTTCAGGCTGTCATGGACGGCGAGATCGACGCTTTTATCGACGCGTATCTGCGCGCGCAGATCAATCGATAGAAAGTCGCTTATGACTGCACGACTTTCGGCAAAGTAATCATGACGGTGGTTCCTTTGCCGAGTTTGCTCGTGATTTCAAGCGTACCACCATGATCGCGAATGATTTTGGAGCTTACGAGAAGCCCCAGACCCGTTCCGGTTTCTTTTGTACTGTAAAATAGCTCTCCCAATCGCGGAAGCAGCTCCTCGGGTATGCCGTGGCCTTGATCGGTTACCCGAACCAGGACGTTCTGATCGTCCTCGACGACTGCGATGGAGAGGATTCCTCCTGACGGCATGGCTTCCATGCCGTTTTTTATGATGTTGATAAACACTTGTTTGATTTGATACTCCTCACAAGGAATCAGCGAAGTAGCTGACGGAAAATTTGTCACGATATTCACGTTTTTTAACAGCGCTTGTGGCGCAAGCAGCTTGATGACAGAGTGAAGCAGCGGCAGCAGACCGTTTGGCGCGTACCGCTGAGTCTGTGGCTTGGCCATCAGCAAAAGCTCGCTCGTGATGGAAGAGATGCGCTCGATTTCGGAAAGCATGATTTGCACATATTGATGGTTTGTTGCCGGTTCGCTTTCCATCAATTGCAGGAATCCTTTCAATGAAGTGAGCGGATTGCGGATTTCGTGCGCGATGCCTGCGGCAAGCTCGCCAAGGGCGGAGAGCTTGTCCGAGTAACGCAGCAGCTCCTCCGAATGCCGCCGCTCTGTAATATCGCGGGCGACGATCACGGTATTTTTCACGTGGCCGTCTGCTCCGATGTCCGGCGTTCCTTTGAACTCAAAAATAAGCATCCGGCCATCGGGATGACGATACGAATACTCGGCTTCCAGTGGTATCTTGTCCACGATCATCTTTTGAAAATCAAGGCTGGCGGCTTGACGCTGCTCAGGCTGTATCAAAATGGAAAAGTGCCGGAGCAAAATATGCGAGGCAGACAGACCAAGAACGGATTGAATCGATGGCGATGCATATGTAATGTGCCCGTTCAAGTCGACAATCAAAATCAGATCCATGATGTTTTCCGAAATCAGCCGAAAATTTTCTTGCATGAAAAGTAACGCTTCTTCTGTCTGCTTTTGGCGTGTGACATCCTTGGCAATCGAATAGCGGCAAACGATTTCTCCGTTATGAAAGATTGGGAAGCTGGAGATGCTGATCTCCAAATAACGTCCGTCCCGATGTCGGAGACGGTACGGTATATTTTTGCGAACGCCTTCTTTAAGCAGGCTAACCAGTCTTTCCTTGTCCGGCTGAGGAACAGGCGCAATCAGCTCCCACATTTTCATCCGCAGCAGTTCAGGAGCGGAGTAGCCCAACAGTTCTTCTCCTGCGGCGTTGACGCCAGTAAGGTTGCCATGCATGTCGATAATGTAAACAGCATCGGGATTGTTATGGAAGAGCGAATTGTACAACTGCAACTGCGTACCCATACCTGACCGCCTTTCTGTCGCTTCTTGCTCCATTTCAAAACGTTCGCTGTAGAGTGAAAAAATCCTACCCGGGCTAAAGTCCTGATTGTCAAATATGGTATACTGCAAACAAACGCACGAACTGATAAGGAGAGGGTTCACGCATGTTGTATGTCGCTTTTTTGCCGATTGTTGATCAGGAATTGAATGCCAAAATCAGGCCAGCGCATTTGGAGTATATTAACGATCTGTACCGTCAGGACAAGGTGTTTATGGCAGGACCATTCACGGACAAGCAGGGCGGTCTGGTCATCTACAAGGCAGAGTCCTTGGACGAAGCGCGCAAACTGGCCGAAGCCGATCCGGTCGTAGTAGAAGGGGCGCGGACTTTGGAGCTGCGCGAGTGGAGCCCGCTTGAACTGCCTTTGACCTAAATTCGGCAGGGCGAGGAATGAAGAAGTCGTCGTCGAGGCATACTTAGCGAAGAATTTCTACTTAAATAAGGAGGGAACAGCCTTGAAACGCATCCCGTTCACCCTGCTTGCGGCTGTACTCACATTCTCGCTAGGCGCCTGTGGCGGCGGCAATCAGCAGACGCAACCCCCTGCTGAGAAGCCGGCTACTGAATCGCCTTCCACCACGGCTCCATCCGGCAGCTACGATGCTGCAACGGCAGAAACGCTGTTTAAAAACACCTGTGCCGGGTGCCACGGCCAATCGCTGGAGGGCGCAGTTGGTCCCAACTTGCAAAAGATTGGCTCGGAACTGACAAAAGATCAAATCTTGGAAGTGTTGAACAAAGGCAAGGGCGCGATGCCGCCTGGACTGGTAAAAGGGACAGACGCGGAAAACATCGCAGCTTGGCTTGCTGACAAAAAGTAAATAACGGCAAGAACGAAGCGCTCGGAGAATATCCGGGCGTTTTTTTATTGCTAGGGACTTATAAAAATTCATGCTGGCGAAGAACCAATTAAGGCTGAGCACCAGCAGAAAAATTAGCGCATACAGATTTGCCAGTTGTATTTCATCTGAATTTTTATTATCATTCATGTATAAAAATACAAAAACGGATATAAAGAAAGGGAGAGGTTCATGGTTCGGGTCGGAATCGTTGGGGCAACTGGTTACGGCGGAGCGGAATTGATTCGTCTGCTGGCTGGCCACCCTCAAGTTGAAATAGCAAATGTATATTCAAGCTCGGCGGATGGAGAGGGACTGGAAAAAACGTTTCCGCATGTAAGCGGGCTGGGGTTGCCAAAGCTTTTGCCTATTGATGCGGACAGCATGAGCAAAGCGAATGATTTGATTTTTCTGGCCACGCCTGCGGGGGTCAGCGCCGGATTGTCTCCACAACTCGTCGAGAGCGGCGTGAAGGTGATCGATCTGTCCGGCGATTTTCGGTTGGAGAAGGGCGATGTATACAAAGCCTGGTATAAAAAAGAGCCAGCGCCAGCCAGCTTTGTCGAGCAGGCGGCATACGGACTGACGGAATGGAATCAGGAGCAGGTCGCAGGTGCCAGCCTCATTGCCAATCCGGGATGCTATCCGACAGCGGCACTCCTCGCTTTGATTCCTTTGATGAAAAGCGGGTGGGTCAAGCCGAACAGTTGGATCGTTGACGCCAAGTCAGGTGTTTCCGGGGCAGGCCGAGGTGTTTCGCTCGGCGTTCACTACAGCGAAATCAACGAAAGCATCCATGCTTACAAAGTAGGCAGCCACCAGCATACGCCAGAGATTGAGCAGGAGTTGCACAAGCAGAGCGGCGTGGAGACGATCGTGCAGTTTACTCCTCACCTCGTGCCGATGACGCGCGGGATTTTGGTCACGGCTTACGGTCAACTGAGCCAGGAGGTAAGCCAGGCGCAAATACAGGAGCTGTACGAAGCGACTTATGCTGACAAACCGTTTGTCCGTGTACGTCCAGCGGGAAGCTATCCGCATACGAAGGAAGTGTACGGCTCCAATTACTGCGACATCGCCATTCATGTAGATCAGCGTACGGGTCGGGTCGTTTTGCTGTCCGTGATCGACAACATGATGAAGGGGGCAGCAGGCCAAGCGGTGCAAAATATGAACGTCATGTTCGGAATGCCAGAAAAAACGGGTTTGCCGCTCGTTCCGGTATTCCCGTAGAGGAGGAAAAGCGATGCAGGGGATAGTCGTTATCAAATGCGGCGGCAGCACGATGGATCAGTTGCCGGACTCTTTTTTTCAGGCGATTGCGAAGCTGCAACAAGAAGGCAAGCAGATCGTTATCGTGCATGGCGGGGGGCCTGCGATTAACAGCATGCTGGACCGCGTGCAAATCACGCCGCAGTTTGTCGACGGGTTGCGTGTGACTTGCGAAGATACATTGCGCGTCGTGGAAATGATTTTGTGCGGAAGCATCAACAAGCTACTCGTGCGGCGCTTGACCCAAGCGGGCGCCAAGGCATGGGGCGTGAGCGGAATCGACGGACAGACACTCGTGGCGCAAAAAACGTCCAAACCGCTGGGCTGGGTAGGAGAGATTACGAAAGCCGATACGGCCATTCCGGCTGCGATTCTGGAAAAAGGCTACGTTCCGGTCATTGCTCCGCTGTCCGTGAGCGATAGCGGGGTGGATACGTACAACGTCAACGCGGATGTAGCAGCGGGCGCAATCGCGGCAGCACTTTCTGCGGAAAAGCTGATCATGGTAACAGATGTGCCAGGGATCATGCGGCCGCAAGCAGACGGCACCAAAGAAGTTGTCGCGCAAACAAGCACAGAAGAGATTCAAGCGATGATCCAGGCTCAAATCATTACCGGCGGAATGATTCCGAAGGTTCAGGCAGCACTGGATGCACTCGGTCAAGGCGTCAATCAGGTCGTCATTTGCAGGGGAACAGCGGAAGACTTGCTCGGCGTCTGCACAGGGGAGACAGTCGGTACAACGGTCAGAATGAATGTAAATCACGCCAATTAAGGAGGGCAAAGACATGAGTACAGTGACAGCGCCATTGCATGTTATGAATAACTATGCAAGATGGCCAATCAGCCTGGTAAAAGGCAAAGGAAATCAAGTGTGGGATGATCAGGGGAAAGCCTATCTCGATTTTACCTCAGGCATCGCGGTCACCTCTTTGGGGCATGTCCCGCCAAAAGTGACAGCCAAGCTGCACGAACAGCTGGATACGCTGTGGCATTGTTCTAATCTGGTGCACATTCCGCAGCAACAAATTTTGGCGGAAAAGCTGAGCCGCCTGTCAGGGCTGGATCAGGCGTTTTTTTGCAACAGCGGGGCCGAGGCGAATGAGGGCTTGATCAAGCTTGCTCGCCGCTATGCGCAAAAAGTGAAAGGCGAGGATCGCTACGAGGTCATTACGTTTGCGCAGTCTTTTCACGGACGTACCTTGGCGACTTTGACAGCGACAGGCCAGGACAAGGTCAAGGATGGTTTCCTGCCTTTGCCTGCGGGCTTCGTCACAGTACCGTACAACGATCTCGCGGCGGTTCAATCCGCGATTAACGACAAGACGTGCGCGATCATGCTGGAACTGGTTCAGGGCGAAGGCGGCGTGCACCCGGCAGAGGAAGCCTGGGTGAAATCACTGCGTGACTTGTGCGATGAGCACGGATTGTTGCTCTTGGTCGACGAAATTCAGACGGGCATTGGCCGAACCGGCACATGGTTCGCTTTTCAACAATATGGAGTCAAGCCGGATGCGATTTCTTTGGCAAAAGGCTTGGGCAGCGGCTTCCCGATCGGCGCAGTCGTTGCTACAAAAGAAGTGGCAGAAGCATTTTCGCCAGGGACGCACGGAACGACATTCGGCGGAAACCCGTTGGCAGCGACAGCAGGAATCGCTACGCTTGCGACGATGGAAGAAGAACAAATCCTCGATCAGGTAGCGCATATCCATCAAGTGTTGACGCAAGAGCTGGAAAAATTGAAGGCCGAGCATCCAGACAAGATCGTCACCGTGCGTGGAAAAGGGCTGCTTTTGGGCGTAGAGCTGACCATCCCGGCGGGCGATATCGTGACGTATGCACGGGAAAAAGGAGTCATCTTCCTGACGGCAGGGCCGCAAGTTTTGCGTCTGCTCCCTTCCTTCGTTACGACGGACGAGGAAGTAAAGCAGGCAATGGCTGTATTCGGAGAGGCTTTGGAGCAAGCCTAACAGCAAAGATTGCATGTTCTGCCAAAATGCAACGAGTTGCGGAAGTCAAAAAACTCGTTGCATTTTTATAATGCTGAATGTATATTAATACAAAGAGTTGCATAAATTCTCGGTATGAACGGTATACAAGTGAATGAATTATTCACCTGATCATATGCGCCAGTTGGCGTCTAGACGTGCCTATTGGAGAGGAGTGGCTTCACGGATGAACAGAGAGAATCAATCACTGGGAACGGGATACCTCACGTTGGAGAGCGGCGAGGTATTCGCAGGACAGCTTTACGGTGCTCCCATTAACGGATTCGGAGAAGTGGTTTTTCATACAGGGATGACGGGCTATCAGGAAGTCATGACTGACCCTTCCTTTGCGGGACAGATCGTCACCTTCACATATCCATTGATCGGGAACTACGGGATCAATGAAAAAGATTATGAAGCAGCCAAGCCGGCATTGACGGGAATGATCGTCAGCGAGCTGTGCACAGAGCCTAGCCATTACGAGTCGACCAAGACACTGGCCCAGGCGGCGGAAGACTTCGGCTTTCCGATCCTGGCCGGAATCGATACCCGAACCATTACGAAGCGCGTGCGGCAAAATGGTCCGGTCTTCGGTGTGATTTCCGATCAGCCTATGCAAGCGGCTGAAGTGGCGTCACTGCGCTACAAGCATGCGAAAAAATCATTGGTAGCGAACGTTTCCACGAATCAAATCGAGCGTTACCCGGGTACAGGCGAGCATGTCGTGCTGGTCGATCTCGGAATGAAAAAATCGATTCTCGATTCGCTGCTGGAACTGGGGTGCCGTGTCACGGTGGTGCCGTTTGATACGACATTTGCCCAAATCAACGCGCTTGCGCCAGACGGGCTGCTGTTTTCCAACGGCCCTGGAGATCCGGAGCATCTGCTCGCGTATTGCAGCGAATGGCGAAAAGCGGTTGAGCAGTACCCGACACTTGGCATCTGTCTGGGCCATCAAGTGCTGGCGCTGATGTACGGCGGCAAAACAGAGAAGCTTGCTTACGGCCACCGCGGAAGCAACCATCCGGTGAAGGACATGATGACGGGCAAAGTATACATGACCTCGCAAAACCACGGATATGTCGTTAAAGAAGAAGCTCTGGACAAACGCCAGTTGGCCGTGTCGTACCGAAATGTAAATGACGGCTCGGTAGAAGGGCTGCGCCATGTGAGTCTGCCCGTGTTCAGCGTGCAGTACCATCCGGAGGCGCATCCCGGACCGAGCGATACTTCCCATATATTCCACCAATTCTTGCAATCGATGCGTGTAGTAGGAGCGAAGAGATATGCCTAAATTGCCACACATTCACAAAGTTTTGGTTATCGGTTCTGGCCCGATCGTTATCGGTCAGGCGGCCGAATTTGATTACGCCGGAGCACAAGCCTGCCTTTCGTTGAAAGAAGCGGGCGTGCAGGTCGTGCTGGTGAACAACAACCCGGCGACGATCATGACAGATGAGCAAGTAGCAGACAAAGTGTATCTGGAGCCGCTCACCGTGGAATCGGTGACCGAGATTATCGCCAAGGAGCGCCCGGACGGCCTTTTGCCTACACTGGGCGGACAGACCGGACTGAATCTCGCCGTTTCCCTGGCGGAAGCGGGAGTCCTGGAAAAGTATCAGGTACAGCTGCTGGGAACGCCGCTTGCCGCCATTCAAAACGGGGAAGACCGTGAACTGTTCAAGCAGTTGATGCAACAAATCGGAGAGCCGGTTCCCGAGAGCGACACAGTGGAATCCGTAGAAGCGGCCATTCAATTTGCCAACTCCATCGGCTATCCCGTCATCGTCCGTCCTGCCTATACATTGGGTGGAGCAGGGGGCGGCATCGCCGAGGATGAAGTTGCTCTGCGCAAAGTTGCGGCGGGCGGCATCGCAGCCAGCCCGATCGGGCAAGTGCTGATCGAGCGGAGCGTAAAAGGCTGGAAAGAGATTGAATACGAGGTCATGCGGGATGCCAACGACACCTGCATCATCGTCTGCAATATGGAAAATTTGGACCCGGTGGGCATCCACACGGGGGACAGCATCGTCGTGGCGCCATCGCAAACTTTGACAGACCGTCAGTATCAAATGTTGCGCAGCGCTTCGACAAAAGTGATCCGCTCGCTGGGCGTAGTAGGCGGCTGCAATATCCAGTTTGCCCTCGATCCCGATTCTGACCGCTACGTGCTGATCGAAGTCAACCCGCGGGTGAGCCGCTCGAGTGCGTTGGCTTCCAAGGCGACAGGCTATCCGATTGCGCGGATCGCTGCCAAGCTGGCATTGGGCTATGGGCTGGACGAAGTGATCAACCCGATTACGGGTTACACGTATGCCAGCTTTGAGCCTGCTTTGGACTACATCGTGGTAAAAATCCCGCGCTTTCCATTTGACAAGTTCCCGCACGCTGACCGCAAGCTGGGTACGCAGATGAAGGCAACGGGCGAAGTCATGTCCATCGCCCGCAATCTGGAGGCTGGCTTGTTGAAGGCCGTTCGCTCGCTGGAGCAAGGCTGCACACACCTGTCTCGCCCGGAGCTTGCTTCCTGGACGAATGAAGAGCTGGCTCAAGCTTTGCAGGATGCGACTGATATCCGTTTGTTCGTTTTTGCCGAAGCGATTCGCAAAGGGTTCACAGAAGAACAGTTGCACGGCCTGACAGGGGTAGACCCGTTTTTCCTGCGGAGCTTGCGCAAAATCGTCGACATGGAAGTCGAGCTGTCTGCTCACGACAGCAGCACACTCTCCACAGAGCTGCTGTTGGCTGCCAAACGTCTCGGTTTTGCGGATGAAACAATCGCTTCGCTGACCGGAGCAACGCCTTTGCAAATCAAACAACAGCGCGAGAAAGCGAACATTACGCCTACTTATAAAATTGTGGATACGTGCGCGGCAGAGTTCGACGCACAGACACCGTACTACTATTCGGATTGGCAAGGAGTAGATGAAGTCGAGACATTGACCGGACGAAAAGTTCTGGTGCTCGGCTCCGGCCCGATCCGCATCGGGCAAGGCATCGAGTTCGACTACTGCTCTGTCCACGCCGCGAAAGCTTTGCAAGCAAGCGGAATTTCCGCTGTCGTCGTAAACAACAACCCGGAAACTGTGAGTACGGATTATGAAACGGCTGACCACCTTTACTTTGAGCCGCTGCATGTGGAAGATGTGCTGCACGTTGCCGAACGTGAACAGGTGGAAGGAGTCATGGTTCAGTTTGGCGGGCAAACAGCGATCAACCTGGCGGCAAAGCTGGAACAGGCCGGGCTGAAGGTAATGGGCACGTCACTGGCTGCCATTGAACGGGCAGAGGATCGCGAGCTGTTCTACGCCATGCTGCGCAAGCTCGACATTCCGCACATCCCGGGCAAAGGGGTGTCGTCTCTGGAAGATGCGACCGCGATCGCAGAAGAGATTGGCTTCCCTGTTTTGATGCGGCCTTCGTACGTCATCGGCGGACAAGGAATGGTGGTTGTACACGACATCGCAGAGCTGGAAGCGACGATCAGTGAATGGCTGAATCATCCGCAAAGCAGCGCGTTTTTCCCGCTTTTGGTCGATAAATACGTACCAGGTCGGGAAGCCGAAGTTGATGCGGTTTGCGATGGGCAGTCTGTCGTGATCCCGGGAATTTTTCAACACGTGGAGAAAGCGGGGATTCACTCTGGTGACAGTGTGGCGCTTTTCCCGGCTCCAGCCCTATCTGCTGAAATCAAGAGCAAAATCGCCAGCTATACAGAAGCGATCGCCCGTGAAATGGGAGCGGTCGGTCTGATCAACATCCAGTTCGTCATCGACACGGATACCGTGTATGTGCTGGAGGTAAACCCGCGTGCATCGCGTACGGTGCCAATCACGAGCAAGGTGACAGGCATCCCGATGGTCCAGTTGGCTGTAAAGGCTCAATTGGGTGAAAAGCTGGCGGATATGGGATACGGAACAGGCTTGCTGCCGGACATCCCATTTGCCGTCGTCAAAGCACCTGTCTTTTCCACGATCAAACTGAATGGCGTGGACCCGGTTCTCGGTCCTGAGATGAAGTCTACCGGAGAGGTGTTGGGACTGGGACGGACGTTTGAGGAAGCGGCCGGAAAAGCGTTTGCCTTCAAGGACAATCTGTACGGCGACTGGCAAACAGGCAAGCTGGTCATGGTCTCGCTGACTGACGCAGACAAAAAGGAAGAAGTCGGCAAGCTGATCGGACAGCTGCAAGCAGAAGGAGCGGCTCTAGCGGCAACGGCTGGTACGGCCGAATGGCTGGCAGCGTCGGGCGTTTCGGTCAAACATGTCGTGGAAGACGAAGCGGCCTGGAATCAATTGCTGCAAAAAGAGCAGGCAGCCTTTGCGCTGATTACCGCTACAAAAGGAAACCAACAGGGCAGAAGAGGATTTGCCTTGCGCAGCCGCATGGTGCAGCAAGGAGTTCCGCTGTTCTGTGCAACAGATACATTCTCGTTATATGTGAAGTCCATTATGATGAAAAGAGGTGGCTCTCATGCAGCCAGTGAAGATATTGGAACACTTTCAAAACTTGCCCCTGCAAAAGCATAAAGGAAAAGACTTTTTGCGTGTCGATGAGTTCAGCGGTGAAGAATTGATGGAGTTGCTCCATCTTGCGGCGCACATCAAGCAGCTGCAAAAGCTGGGACAGCCGTTTACGCCTTTGCAAGGCAAGACGTTGGGCATGATTTTTGACAAGGCTTCGACTCGTACGCGCGTTTCCTTTGAAGTGGGGATGCACCAGCTTGGCGGGCTCGGAATGTTCATGAGCGGCAAGGAATTGCAACTGGGACGCGGAGAGCCAATCAGCGATACGGCAAAAGTATTGTCGCGCTACGTCGATGCGATCATGATTCGCACGTTCTCGCACTCTTACGTGGAAGAGTTGGCTGAACACGCCTCTATTCCGATCATCAACGGTTTGACGGATTTGTACCATCCATGCCAGGCACTGGCTGACATGCTGACGATCTGGGAGCACAAAGGCAAGCTCAAAGGCGTCAAGCTCGCCTATGTGGGCGACGGGAACAACGTAGCCAACTCGCTCGTTCTGGCAGCCGTTTTGCTCGGACTCGAAGTGCGCGTGGCAACGCCGGTTGGCTATGAGATGGATGCTGCCATCGTAGCAAAAGCGGTCGAGTACGCGAAAAAGAGCGGCGGAAAAATGATCGTGACGCATGACCCGGTAGAGGCAGTCGCGGGGGCAGACGCTGTTTACACAGACGTATGGACCAGTATGGGCTTTGAAGAAGAAAACGAAGTGCGCCTGAAGGCATTCGCCGAGTACCAGGTGAACGAGCAACTGGTAGCACACGCGGATCGCCATTACTTGTTCCTGCACTGCTTGCCAGCGCACCGTGGCGAAGAAGTGAGCGCGGGAGTCATTGACGGCGCAAGCTCGGTTATTTTCGATCAGGCTGAAAACCGCTTGCATGCACAAAAAGCCGTTTTGGCAGCGCTCGTGTAGAGATACGCGTAATGAAGCCGAACAGGCCGTGAATTTGTGATTTGCGCTTGCCGAAGAAACGGCAAACTAAAAAAAACAGTTACAAGAGGCACAGTGTTTTGAACCTGGCCCTTGTAACTGTTTTTTGTTTGGACGCACGCTCAGCTACAGCTCGATCCTGGTTAGCTGCCATTTTTCCCGTCTTTGTGTGAGGTGAAATACGTCTGGATTGCGAAGCTGCTCCCAGTCGGAAAAGCCAATCCGCTCGTCGAAAGCTTTCAGGACGAGGGCGAGCAGACAGCCGTGTGTGACAAGCACAAAAGTCTGGTCGCTTTCGCTTTGCAACAGTTCGTGGATGACTGCGCAGGCCCGATCCATTGCCTCCTGGCTGGACTCGCCACCCTCCAGCTTGAGAGAAAGGTCAGCGAACGTATCGCGCAACCGCTCATACCAGTCAGGGCGAGGCACGCTGGAAAGCACGCGTTCTTCCAGGCGCTCGTCCGTTTCTATCAGGATGCCTTGCTTGCGAGCAAATGGCTCGATCGTAGCCAGCGCCCGCCGATACGGACTGGAGATAATGCGGTCGATCGGGTAAGCGGCAAAAAACGATGCCAACTGCTCGGCTTGGGCCGCTCCTTGTTCAGTGAGCGCCGCTTCTGGTTCTTGGCCTGTAGCCTGGCAGTGGCGCACCAGAAAAATTTGCTTCATCTGTTCCTCCCATCCGGCTTTGAAAGTCCCAAAGCGTATAACTATATGGATTCTCCCTGAATGGGAGTCATTCCTATCGTCGCCGCAGCTTCATTTCGCATGAATACACTTTTCTATGCATAAATACAGTTTTATACACGCCAAAAAGCGGGCAAGAAGCGAGCGGGAGGCAACACAGATTCGGTTTTGAATAAACAGAATTTTCCGCCTATACAAAAGGCACAAGCGGCAAGTCTGGATCGGATCAGAGCGCGATAAAATGGCGAAAAACGCCTATGCGATGGGAACTGGCGAATGGCACATGTGAAAAAAGCGGGTAGCTTGCCGCTTTTTCGGGTAAAAAACGGCTGACTAATTTTGTCTGTGAAAATCTCGCAAATAAATGCGAAAAGTGGTTGTATTTTTATTAACTCGTTTGTATAATTACTCACATAAGAGATCACTTGAAACGGGGAGAGAGAATAATGGCAAAAGATAAAATTGTTTTGGCCTACTCTGGCGGTTTAGATACATCGGTAGCAATTAAATGGTTGCAAGACACGTACAATTTTGACGTCATCGCGGTTGCTTTGGATGTAGGGGAAGGCAAAGACCTCGATTTCGTTCAGAAAAAAGCACTTCAAGTAGGAGCGCTCAAATCCATCGTTGTTGATGCGAAGGAAGCATTCGCAGAAGAATTTGTCCTGCCTGCCCTGAAAGCAAATGCGATGTACGAAGGCAAATACCCGCTCGTGTCGGCTTTGTCGCGTTACCTTATTTCTCGCGTGCTGGTTGAGATCGCAGAAAAAGAAGGCGCTGTAGCGGTAGCGCACGGTTGCACAGGAAAAGGAAACGACCAGGTGCGTTTCGACGTATCCTTCACTGCCTTGAATCCTGATATCAAAATCGTGGCGCCTGTTCGCGAATGGGGCTGGACTCGCGACGAAGAGATTGAATATGCGAAAAAGAACAATATCCCGATCCCGATTGATCTGGACAATCCATACAGCATTGACCAAAACTTGTGGGGCAGAAGCTGCGAGTGCGGCGTTCTGGAAGATCCGTGGGCAGCGCCGCCAGAAGGTGCGTACGATCTGACGAAATCAATCGCAGACGCTCCAGAAGAAGCGGAAGAAATCGAGATCACGTTTGTCCAGGGCAAGCCAACTGCGCTGAACGGCGAGGAACTGCCATTGTCCGAACTGATCCTGAAGCTGAACAAAATTGCCGGAAACCACGGCGTAGGCCGCATCGACCACGTAGAAAACCGCCTGGTGGGCATCAAATCCCGCGAGGTGTACGAAACACCTGCTGCGACTACCCTGATTCTCGCGCACCGCGAGCTGGAATTTTTGACGCAGCCTCGTGAAGTAGCGCAATTCAAGCCGATTGTGGAGCAAAAAATGGCGCAAGTGATCTATGAAGGTCTGTGGTATTCGCCAATCCGCAATGCCGTTCAGGCGTTCATCGAAGAAACGCAAAAGCACGTAACAGGCGTCGTTCGCGTGAAGCTGCACAAAGGACATGCGATTGTAGTGGGCCGCAAATCTGCTTCGACACTCTACAGCCACGAGCTGGCTACTTACAATGCAGGCGATCAGTTCGATCACAAAGCAGCGCTTGGTTTCATCAAGCTGTGGGGATTGCCGACAAAAGTATACGCGCAAGTGAACGAAGGCGTATTGCATGAGAACAAAAATACGGCGATCAAGATTTTGGATGAAAAGGATGCGATCACGCAATGAAACTGTGGGGAGGACGCTTCACGAAGCCGACGAATCAGCTCGTAGAAGAGTATACAGCTTCTATCTCTTTTGACCAGAAGATGTGGCGTCAGGACATCGTCGGCAGCCTGGCTCATGTTGCCATGCTGGGCAAGTGCGGCATCCTGCCGATGGAGGAAGTACGTCAAATCATCGCGGGCTTGAAAAAAGTAAAAGACAAAATCGAGCGTGGGCAGGCCGAGTTTTTGGTCGCGCACGAAGATGTTCATATGAATATCGAGAAAATGCTGATTGAGGAAATCGGTCCGGTGGGGGGCAAGCTTCACACCGGACGCAGCCGCAACGATCAGGTTGCCCTGGATATGCACCTGTACCTCAGAGAGAAGCTGATGGAGATCATCCAGTTGGCGATGTACCTGCAGGAAGCGATGCTTGCGCAAGCCAGTCAGCACCTCGATACCGTCATGCCGGGCTATACGCATTTGCAACGTGCGCAGCCTGTCCTGTTCGGCTACCACTTGATGGCGTATGTTTCGATGCTTCAGCGTGACATCGAGCGGATGACCGAGACGTGGAACCGCGTGAATGTGCTGCCACTTGGCGCCGGTGCCCTGGCAGGCACGACGTTCCCGATCGACCGTACGTTTGTGGCTGAGATGCTGCAATTTGACGGCATTTATCAAAATAGCATGGACGCGGTTAGCGATCGCGATTTCATCGTCGAGTTTTTGGCTGACGCTTCGCTTTTGATGACGCATTTGTCCCGTCTGTGTGAAGAACTCGTCATCTGGAGCAGCCAGGAGTTCTCGTTTGTCGAGCTGGATGATGCCTTTTGCACTGGTTCCAGCATCATGCCGCAGAAGAAAAATCCGGATGTCGCCGAGCTTGTGCGCGGAAAAACGGGCCGTGTGTACGGCAATCTGTTTGGTTTGTTGACCGTGCTCAAAGGCTTGCCGCTGGCGTACAACAAAGACATGCAGGAAGACAAGGAAGGCATGTTCGATACCGTGGCGACGATTCATGGCGCTCTTGCTCTGCTCACGCCGATGATCCAGACCATGCAGGTGAGAACAGAACGCATGCGTCAGGCTGTCACCAACGATTTCTCCAATGCGACTGATTTGGCGGATTACCTGGTGCGCAAAAACATGCCGTTCCGCCAGGCGCATGAAGTCGTGGGCAGAACCGTTCTGTACTGCATCGAGCAGCAAAAATATTTGCTCGACTTGACTCTGGAGGAGTTCCAAAGCTTCTCGGGCGTGATCGGGGCAGACGTGTACGATGCGCTGGCAGTAGAGACGGTCGTAAATGCCCGCAACGTGCTGGGCGGTACAGCGCGCAATCAGGTAGAAGCACAGATTGCCTGGTTCCAGAACAAGCTAAAAGAGACGCACGTCTGGGTAGATAAAAACAGTCAAAAAGTGATGATTGAATCGTTGATCGATGTCGGATCACCCGCATAATCGAGCAGTTTGACTAAAGCATGAGGACGGATAGGCAGCGAGCCTGTCCGTTTTTTTCATGCAAAAATGAATTTGAGGGGAGCGGAGGCGGGGCTTGGCGTTTAGCTGGGGGCGTATGGGGAAATAATTGTGAAAAGGTCATAAGGTCGAAAGCGGGCAAAATCATCATGCTGGACAATTACAAAATCAGTCCCCGACAATTTATGATGCTGGTTACCCTCGTAACGATTGGAGATTCTGTACTTGTCCTGCCGGCTATCTCAGCCGATCTCGCGAAACAGGACGCCTGGATTGCAGTCATGATCGGGCTTGTCATCGGACTGGGCAATGTGCTGCTGCTGATCGCAGTGGGCAAGCGCTATCCGAATGTAAGCTTTTTTTCGTTTATCGATCGATTATTCGGGCGTGTCCTGGGCACCATGATTACGCTCTCCTTCGTCTGGTACACGTTTTTTTCAGCCTCAGCTCACGTCTTGGAAACAGGAGATTTTGTCGGGACGTATCTTTTGAATGACACGCCGAGCATCGCGATTCAGCTGTTGCTCGTTATTCTCATCATGTTCGGAGTGCGGCTCGGGCTGCAAACGGTGGCCTACTCTGCGCAAATTTATTTTTACACCTTCTTTTTCCTGTTCGTGCTGCTCATCCTTTCCCTGATTCCGCAAGCTGATCTTTCCCGGCTACAGCCTGTGATGGAAAATGGCTGGAAGCCGATTGTGGCAGGTGCCATCCCTTCCGTTGCGTTTCCTTTTTCAGAGTTGGTTATATTTTTGGCGATTCTGCCGTACGTTTCACCCATTCAAAAGCGGATGCGGCATTTTTTGAAAGGGGCTTTTTTGGGCGGGATGGTGCTTGCGATCGTTATTTTTATGTGCATCCTCGTACTGGGCGCTGACCAGACAGCGCGCCATATGTACCCGTCGTACGTCCTGGCGAAGCAAATAAAGATCGGGACGTTCATTCAGCGGCTGGAAGTCATTCTCGCCGTGGTCTGGTTCATCGCTGTGAACGCCAAGATCACGATTTACAGTGTGTTTTTTCAACTGGGACTTCGTCACGTTTTCCGCATTCAAGATATGCCTGTGCTTACGTTGCCGTACATGGTCATGCTGTTGGTCATGGCAAATATTTTTACGCCAAACATGGTTGTGTATGGCAGCATCATCTCGCAATACTGGCCGTATTACGACTTTACCTATTCGATCGGGCTTCCCGTGCTGATGCTGATCGTGTACAAGTGGAGGAGCAAATTGGCCGGGCCGCAAATCCACGACACGAAACAATAACGCCGCGACTCTTGCGAGAGCGCGGCGTTTTTCTTTGGTCGGCAGCTATGATTTTTTACAGAGACATGCGCAAAATTTCGTGGACGTCTGCACTGGTTAATGTTTTGAACTGACCAATCGGGCCAAAAGGAGTTGCTTTCTGGGCCATAAGTTCCAGATGCTCGTCCGTAATTTGATAGTCAGCGAGACGGGTAGGGGCTCCGATTCGGGCAAAGAACGCTTCTACAGCAGCGATTCCTTCGAGCGCCACTTCCTCATCCGTTTTTCCGACGGGATCGACATTCCATACTTCCACGGCAAAACGGACGAATCGCGCCACGTTCTCCTTATACACATACCGCATCCATTTCGGGAAAATGATCGCCAGGCCGCCACCGTGAGGAATATCGTACACGGCACTTACGGCGTGCTCGATGGAGTGCGTAGCCCAGTCAGTCGTCACGCCGACAGGCAACGTTCCGTTCAAAGCCATCGTCCCACTGTACAGAATGTTGGCGCGCGCGTCGTAATCTTGCGGATTGTCCAGAACGCGCTCGGCGTTTTCGATGACGGTTTTCATGATCGCCTCGGCAAAACGGGTTTGGAGCGGGATTTCGCTCGTGTGCGTGAAGTATTGCTCAAAAACGTGTGACAAAATATCGCTGATTCCGTAAATGGTCTGATCGCGCGGGACGCTGAACGTATTTTCCGGATCGAGAATGGAGAAGGTCGGGAAAGTAGTTCCAGCCCCGTGCTTTTCTTGTGTGTCCCAGTTGGTTACGACGCTGCCGCGATTCATTTCCGAGCCGGTCGCAGCGAGCGTCAGGACGGTGCCGAGCGGCAAAGCTTTTTCGGCTACTGCTTTGCGCGTATAGAAATCCCACACGTTGCCTTCGTAAGGAACGCCGACCGCAACTGCTTTTGCTGCGTCAATCACGCTGCCGCCGCCCACTGCCAAAATCCAGTCGACGCCTTCAGCGCGGCACAGGTCGATCCCTTTTTGCACAGTGCCAAGACGCGGGTTTGGCTCGACGCCTGGAAGCTCCAGCACGCGATTGCCAGCAGCTTGAAGCAGCGAGACAACCTTGTCATACAGGCCGGAGCGCTTGATGCTGCCACCGCCGTACACGAGCAGAACCGTGCTGCCAAGCTGCTTCGCTTTATCTTCCAGATGGGCCAGTTGGCCTCGGCCGAAAATGAGTTGAGTCGGGTTATAGTAAACGAAGTTTTCCATCATGTCAGCTCCTTCATCGTCTTGCATAGCTACATTTTAACGAACTGCCCGGATGCATGCCAGCCAGCGATGTGCTGAGGCTTCGCCAAAAAAGTTTGGCTTGGTGGCGTTTCGTAAACTTTTCGGTAACAAATCGTGTCGGATGGAAGAGAAAACGCGACGCTTTCGACAAGAAATAAGAGATTTAGTGGATACCATCCGCGAAACAGGGTGGTATAATAAATAAGATGGGTAATCTCGCTGTTTTTCAACATCGAACAACAGAGGTTGCCAGAGGGAAGAGGGGTTTTGTCGATTTTGCCTGAATCAGCAGCATTTCGGCAGAGAAATAAAAATCAGGATCAAGAGAATATAGAAGGATCTGACTATGTAGGATGTGATTTGCTTGATCGAGATGTTTGATGTTTGGAAAACGTACCCGAACGGCACGAATGCACTAAAGGGTATCAACATTCGGATTGAAAAAGGCGAATTTGTGTATGTGGTTGGGCCGAGTGGAGCAGGGAAGTCCACGTTTATCAAGCTCATGTACCGCGAAGAGAAACCGACCAAAGGGCAAATTTTTCTGGGCGGCTTCAACGTAAGCCGGATCAAGGAGCGGCAAATTCCGCTCGTTCGCCGCAGCATCGGGGTTGTCTTCCAGGATTTCAAACTGTTGCCGACACTCACTGTATTCGAAAATGTCGCATTTGCGATGGAAGTAATTGAAAGCAATCCAAAACAGATCAAGCCGCGTGTCATGGATGTGCTGGGTCTGGTCAAATTGAAGCACAAGGCGAAAATGTTGCCAAGCGAGCTGTCCGGTGGCGAACAGCAGCGGGTGGCACTGGCACGGGCGCTGGTGAACAGCCCTGGCATCATCATTGCCGACGAGCCGACAGGGAACCTCGATCCCGAGACGTCGTGGGAGATCATGAAGCTGTTTGAAGAAATCAATCAGCGCGGCACAACAGTCGTCATGGCTACGCACAACCGGGAGATTGTGAACACCATGAGAAAACGGGTCATTGCCATCGAAGCAGGACAAATTGCCCGTGATGAGCAGAGAGGGGATTACGGTTATGAAGATTAGAACGCTGGGACGCCACGTCCGTGAAGGGGTCAAAAACCTCAACCGGAACGGCTGGATGTCGTTCGCGTCAGTCAGTGCCGTTACGTTTACTCTGTTCATTCTTGGCGTCTTCCTGATTTTGGCGATGAACGTCAACTATTTTGCGAAATCAGTCGAAAAACAAGTGGAAATCAGGGTCTTCATGGCGGATCTTACTTCCAAGGAAGACTTGCAAAAATTTGAACAAAGCGTGCGCAACATGCCGACAGTGGAGTCTGTCGAGTTTATTTCCAAGGACGAAGGCTTGAAGCAGTTCAAGGAGAGTATGGGGGACAAGGCGTACCTTTTTGACGGCTTGGAAAAAGGGAACCCGCTTCCCGACTCGTTTGTCGTCAAGACGAAGCTGCCGCAGGACACGCCTGCTGTCGCCAATCAAATCAAGCAAATGAAATCGGTCAGAAGCTTGAACTACGGGGAAGGAACAGTCGAAAAGCTGTTTGCTGCCACTGACACGGTAAGAAACGTAGGGATCGCCTTCATTATCGGTCTGGGCTTCACCGCCATGTTCCTGATTGCCAACACAATCAAGCTGACCATTGTAGCAAGGCGCAGAGAAATCGAGATCATGAAGCTTGTTGGCGCCACGAACTGGTTTATTCGCTGGCCGTTCTTTGTAGAAGGATTGCTCATGGGTGTAACCGGGGCATTAATCCCGATCATTTTGCTGGCAGTTGGCTACTACTACCTGCTGGATGCCATTCATTCCAGCTTTGAAGCTTCCCAACTGTTCAATCTATTGCCATTGTTCCCATTGGTGTATCAGGTAGCCCTCGCTTTGCTGGCGATTGGCGCGTTTATCGGAATCTGGGGAAGCCTGGTGTCAGTTCGCCGCTTCCTGCGAGTTTAACATTGGAAAACGTGGGAGGAGTATCATGAGAAAGAGGATGATCCTAGCAACACTCTTGATCACTGGCCTTTTGGCCGGTTCAGCGATCCCGACTAACGTGAGCTGGGCAGCCAGCAAAGCATCTTTGGACAAGATCAATCGAGAGTTGAAGGAAATACAAAAGAAGAAAAAGCAGCAGCAACAGCAAATGAAGCAAGCTGAGCAGCAAATCGGTGCCGTGCAAAAGGAGCAGCAAGATTTGCAAACACAGCTCATGACGATCGACTTGCGCCGCAATGAAACACAAAGCAAGTTGGACAAGCTGGAGCAGCAAATGAATGAAACGAAGGAAAAGGCTGCCAATGCGCAAGATGAACTGGATGAAGCAAAAGATCGGGTGGCAAAACGGGAAACCTTGTTGAAAACCCGGGTAAAATCCATGTACGAGCGCGGAAATGTCTCCTATCTGGACGTTCTTCTCGGATCGTCCGATTTCGGCGACTTCCTGACCCGCATGGAGGGTTTGCAGTTGATTCTTGAGCAGGATACGCGTATTCTAGAAGACAATATTCGCGACAAAGAAACAGTCGAGACAAAAAAGAAAGAGATCGAGCACCAGCTGACTGTTTATGCAGGGATGCTTGACGAGGCGGAAGCACTCAAAGCCGAACTGGACAAGCAGTACAAGCACAGTCTCGTGGTCAAGGCTGAACTGAAGAAGAAAGAAGCTGCTCTGGAAGAAGACCTGGAGCAGTATGGACAGCAGTTGATCGAGTTCACGAAGCAAGAATCCGCCAAGTACGCGGAGCGGGTGCGGGCGATGAGCGCGTCGAGCACAGGCTACAAGGGCGGCAAGCTGGCCTTGCCGGTTGCAGACGGACAATTTCGCTTCAGCTCGGGCTTCGGGGTGCGAACCGACCCGTTTACAGGACGTTCAGCTGGGCATAATGGTGTAGACATGGCAGCTCATAAAGGAACGACGATCATGGCTGCGGCTGACGGTGTCGTAATTTATGCCGGGTATTACAATGGTTTTGGCAATACGGTCATGATCAGGCACAGCGCTGATCTGGTCACTCTCTACGGACACATTCGCGAGGGCGGAATCAAAGTGTCTACGGGACAGTCTGTATCGAGAGGCCAGAAGATCGCAGAAGTCGGCTCCACAGGCCGATCTACCGGAAATCACGTTCATTTTACCGTCTACAAAAATGACGTTGCTGTCAACCCAATGCCGTACCTGAAATAGTCATGCAGCGGGCAGCCAGACAAATATTGCTAACGGGGAATGCATACACTAGCAGCATATCTTTTTGCCGGTAGCACAAAGGATGGTGACGTGAGTAGTGAGATGGAAAGGACGTACTGTATTAGCGCTTGTGCTCATTTCGATGGTAGCCAGCAGCTTTTTGACCATAGCGCTGATGAAGACTTCAGCCAGCGCGAACGCAACACAGAGTGGCGCCTTGACGGCTTCTACCAGCACAGTGTTTTCGGGAAGCTCGGAATATCCGCAGGAGTTCAAAAAGCTGTACGAAGCTTTTACAGCGATTAAAAAAGATTACATTCAAACCGTCACCAACGATCAGTTGGTAGAAGGCGCAATCGGCGGCATGGTTGGGGCTTTGGAAGATCCGTACAGCGATTACATGGACCCGAAATCGGCCGAAGAGTTTACCTCTACACTGCATTCGACCTTCCAGGGAATCGGGACAGAGGTAACGATGCAAAATGGACGGGTTACCGTCGTCTCGCCATTCAAAGGCTCCCCGGCTGAACGGGCAGGTCTCAGACCAAACGACCAGATTTTGAGCGTCAACGGCGAATCGCTGGAGGGTCTGGATTTGCACCAGGCCGTGACGAAAATTCGCGGGCCAAAAGGTACGAAGGCTGTACTGAAAGTCGTTCGGGCAGGCGTAGCGGAACCGCTGAACATCGTGTGCATCCGTGACGATATTCCGATCGAGACAGTGAACAGCCAAATCCTTGAGAAAAACGGCGTAAAGGTTGGCGTGATCGCCATTACCCAATTCTCGACGGAGACAGCGAAACACTTCAAAGATCAATTGGCTTCCCTGGAGAAAAAGGGGATTGGCGGACTCGTCATCGACGTGCGCGGCAATCCGGGCGGTTACTTGCTCGCAGTCAAGGAAATCGGCGAAGTGCTCGTGCCGAAAAAAGGAGTCATCGTCGCCATTGAGTACGGTACTGGCGGACAGCAAAAAGAAGAGTATCGTTCTATGACAGATGCGGCCAAACCGTATCCAATCACCGTTCTGATCAACGGGGGCAGCGCAAGCGCCTCGGAGATTTTGGCGGGCGCGATGCGCGACAGCGGACACTACAAGCTGGTCGGTGAAAAGAGCTTCGGCAAAGGAACTGTCCAAAGCACGATGGAAATGACAGACAAGAGCCAGTTGAAGCTGACTATCGCCAAATGGGTTACGCCAAGCGGCGAATGGATTCACAAAAAAGGGATCGAACCGGACTTCAAAGTCGCGCAGCCTGAGTATTTCAATGCGACGCAACTGCCAGCGGACAAGGAGCTTGCCAAGGATATGGCGGGCAACGACGTGAAGAATCTGCAACTGATCCTGACCGGACTGAATTTGTCGCCAGGTCGTGATGACGGCTACTTCGATGAGAAGACGGAGCAGGCAATCAAGCAGTTCCAAACCGCGAAGAAGCTTCCTGTAACCGGAAAAGTGGACGCTGCCACGCGCAGTCAACTGGAAGACAGCTTGCGCGAGACCATGCGCAAACCGGAGAATGACCTGCAATTGCAAAAGGCTCTGGACGTTGTCAGCGGCAAGTAATGAAAATAACAAGAATATGGAAGCAGGGAATCCCCTTGTTTCCGTAGAAATGATAACCACGGCAAATCACATGTCGTGGTTTTCTTTTTTCTATTTGAGGTGAGGCATTTGGCGATTCAGGCAGATATGCTTTCCATTGCATATGGCTTTGCCGCGTTTTTTCTCAACCCCGTCTTTTACCTGTTTCTCGGCTTCATTTACTTGCACTATCGCAGGCAAATGAACCTGGAAAGGCAGCTGTTTGCCGCACGCATGCAAACACCGCTCCTCTCGACAATCCGGGCGGCAGGCATGGGCGTAGTAGGGGGACTTTGCATCTCTCTTCTCGCCGCAGGACTGGGAGTAGTTGTACAGGCGCAAGATTTATGGATTTTATGGGGATTGGCTCTGCTGTTGGCGCTGATTCGTTTACGTTTTCTTTGCTTCGCGTATGCCGCAGGCTTGCTCGCGATTTTGCACACAATTGCCCAAGTAGCTCCGGGGCTGAAAGACGTCGAGGTCATCGGTCCTGTCTGGACAATGTTGCTGCAAGCCAAGCCAGTGCCGCTGCTTGCCTTGGTGGCGATCATGCATTTGATTGAAGCGATGCTCGTCCGCTGGAACGGAGGCAGAGATGCTTCGCCGCTGTTTGTCGAAGGGCAGCGCGGGCGCATTGTCGGTGCGTATTTGTTGCATTCTTTCTGGCTGACTCCGCTTGCCCTGTTTGTTCAGGTCGAGCCGGGAACGATCAGCGGCACTTTGTATCCGGGCTGGCCGTTTTTTTCGGGTGAGCTTGCTTCCTTTGGCTTGTTGCTGTTGCCTACGGTCACCGGTTTTTCCGATATGACCCAAACGATGACACCACGCAGCAAGGCAAAGCAAATTTCCAAAAGCCTCATCTGGTACGCTATCGGGCTTTTGGCGCTTTGTGCCTTGTCGGTGTTGTTTATGCCGCTTGTTCTGCTCGCCGCTTTGTTCGCGTTATTCGGACACGAAGCGTTGTTTTTCTGGAGTCAGCTAAAAGAGCGGCAGCGGTCACCGTATTTCATCCAATCCTCGCGCGGCATCAAGGTGATGGGAGTCATTCCGGGCACGCGGGCGGAAGAAATCGGGATTGCTCCAGGGGAGATCATCGTCAAAGTGAACGGCATTCCAGTGCGGGATAAGACGGATTTGTATCCGGCCTTGCAAGCCAACTCGGCTTTTTGCAAAATGGAAGTGCTCACGCGCGATGGAGAGCTGAAGTTCGTGCAGTGTGCAGTCTACGCTGGCAACCATCATCAGTTGGGCATTATCGTAGTGCCGGATGCAACCACTCGCGTATTTGTCGATTTGAAACGCTCCAGCGTAGTTGAGCTGATCAAGCAAAAGCTTGAAAAACTGAATGTAGGCGCTTGAGCAAAGGGGAAGAGAAGGTGTGCGACAGATGTTGCACGCCTTTTTTTCATAAAAGGGACGGATTCGATAAAAATTTTTTTCTCGATGTGTTTGTCTATTCAGAAACTTATGCGGAACTGGAACGTCTTAATGTACGAGGAAAAAAGGGGAGTGAGACATTTGTCCGAAATCAAAAAAACGGTCCTGTGTGTCTTGACTGGAGCATTAGCCGCGACAAGTCTGATCGTGGTGCCACTTGCGGGAGCCAGCACTAGCCCTGACAAGGCGGCTGCGTCAGGAGCAGTAGCGCGTGCCCAGGAAGTTGTTGCTGTCCCTGTTCCTGTAACAAAAGGGATTCAAACACTGGTTCGCCTTTTGCCTGAACTGTCTGCACGGCACGTTGTGTACGTTGGGGATGTGGATGGTCCCGGAGTCAGTGGAGCAAAGGTTTCTTTTGCGCTTTCCGCTGCTGAGGCAAACAAGGCAGTAGACGGAGCCATTTTTGATTCGGCCACAGGTAATTTGCTCAAACTCGAACTTGCTCCCAAAGCGGCTACGAAGCCGGCTTTTCCTACCGAGCAGCAGGCGCAGGCTCGGGCGCAGGCGTTTGTCGCGGGCTTGGCTGCATCAGGCAGCACGTATCAGGCCAGAGAAGTGACGAACGCAGGCGGCAAACTCACGGTCAGACTCGTCCGCAAAGTAAACAATGTAGCGTTGGACGACGCCTACGACAACTTTGTCAATTTTGACGCAGCGGGACGGATCATCGCGTTTGAAACATTTGACGGACGCTTGTACGAAAAAATAAATCCTGCGACGCTTCCTTCCGCGCAACGCGTCTTGTCTCCTGCACAAGCTCTGACGCAATGGAAGGCGAGCCGACCGCTGGAGCTGGTCTATTTGTTGCCGGAGCAGGACCAGCCAAACCGGACGGAAGCGCAGCTTGCCTATATCGTTAAAGGCGGCATCATTGCGAATGAACATACAGGAAGCGCAGTGGATGCCACGAGCGGTAAAAAGTTGGCCGCACCTGACAAATTGCCGCAAATTTTAAATGTAACCGGTACAGGAGAAAAATGGACGGCCCAAACAGAGAAAGAGGCACGCAACTTGCTGCGCATCCTGTTCAAACTGGAAACGGCAAGATTGCCGATGACCATTTTGGAGGAGAAACACGACAACGGTGAGGCTGTGCGCTATTTTATCTGGGGCCACTTCCAAAAGGACGCAACTGACCAGGACAAGAAATACCAAATCGGCCAGTTCCCAGAGGGCGTCAGTAAGGCTGAGGGGCAGCACATCATGCTCGTAACAGATGCCAAGACGGGACAGATGCAGCAGTTTATTTACAGACAGGCGAATGAACCAGGGGCTGCTGCCAAAACCGACAAAAACCGCGATCGCAAAACAGTGGAAATGCTGTTGAAGCGGCTTGTTCTTTCCGGCAGCAACCAGCTGCGAGTGACGGATATCGGCGACGAGAAGTACACCTCGCTGGCTCTTGATCCACTGCTGGGAAATGTCCCGGTCTACCGAATCGGACAGAGTGAAGAAGCTGGCATGTATACGGTCAAAGTAAATTCATGGACGGGCAAAATCGAAGAAGTCAGCATAAACCGTCCGGAAAACGTGGTGTACCCTGCAAGCTCCAAGGCGATCAAGGAGCAGGCTGCCATGGATCGGTTGCTCGGCGTATTGCCGCTTGAACTGAACTACATTCACCAGCGGGATGCGCAGACGAATGCGATTACCTTTAAACTGGGCTACGACCTGTCTTTCCGGCAAACTCGCTCGCACTGCTTCTGCGGAGCAAATGCCAAGATTGACACGACGGTGTACGTTGATGCTTTGACGGGGCAGACCATTATCAAAGAATAAGCAAAAATAAGAAGCCGCCTTCTTTCTGCGTTACAGAAGAGGCGGCTTTTGTGTGTAACTAGACTAGGCGCTCGCTTCAAATCCGGTGATTTGATTCAGCGCAATTTTTTTGTCATCAGCCAAGACGAACTCTACGATGCCGTTTTTCATGCTGACAGCCTTGATGACGCCATTCAGGCTGTTGTTTGAGCTTGAACCGTCCGTGTTGGTTTGGCTTTCTGTGTAAGTGACGTTGAAACCGATCATTTGTGCATATTGCAACGAGTTGCTCATGGCATTGTTTTCCGGCTTCACGCTCATGCCGACGACCTGATCGAGCTTGACCGTCTGACCGTTGTTCAGCGAGAACTGAGTGATTCCGTCTTTTGTTGTGAACCCGGTGATGACGGCGTTGGCGATTTCGTCGACTTTTGTGATGTCGTCCGTAGTAGCCGGGTTTCCGTCTTTGTCTATTTCTTTGGTCGTTTTGTACGAAACGTCTTTGCCGATCATATTCATGAACTTGAGACTGCTGTCCAGCGCATTCCCCGTCATGCCTTGCGACTCCAGTCCTTTGATGTCTGCAAGCGGAATCGGGTTAGTCTCTCCAGTAATGCGGAAGTATATTTTGCCCTTGTCCATGTAGACGGCTTCCAGCACGCCTTCTTTTGTTTGAGTCGCAGTTTCTCCCGTCACTTCGTCTTTGGTCGTGAGGGAGTAGGTTGCGGTGCGACCGGTCAGCGCTTCGTATTTTTCCAGCGTCAGCATGCTGTTGTTGGATTGCTCCATCAAGGTGGACATCTTTTTCATTTGCTCCACCATGGTCATCATGCTCGTTTGCTGAATGAACTGCGAGTTATCCATCGGGGATGTAGGGTCCTGATGCTTCAACTGTTCCAGCAAAAGTTTCATGAACGCATTGTTATCCAGCTCTGCCGAGAACTCTTTTTTGCCCTGGTAGCTCATGTGTGGCTGTATATAAGGATTATTTTTAACGGTGGTTCCGATATCTGACATGTCGATCCTCCCTGAAGGTGGCGAGTCTAACCGTACATACTTGTGCACTACTACTTATTATCGGTATAATCTGTCGAAGGATGAAGACAAACATTTGTTCGAATTTCTGGCTTATCAGAGCTTAAATTGTGTTATAATGGAAATAGAACAGTCTTGCAACGAGGAGATGAACGAGGGAATGGAGCGTTTTGAATTGGTATCGGAGTATCAACCGTCCGGTGACCAGCCGACCGCTATCGCCGAACTGGTGGCAGGCATCCAGGCAGGCAAGCGGCACCAGACACTGCTCGGTGCAACAGGTACGGGAAAGACGTTTACGGCTGCCCAAGTAATTGCCCAGGTGAACAAGCCGACGCTGGTGATGGCGCACAACAAGACACTGGCTGCCCAGCTTTGCGCAGAGTTCAAGGAGTTTTTCCCGAATAACGCGGTGGAATACTTCGTCAGCTACTACGACTACTATCAGCCAGAAGCATACATTCCCCAATCGGATACATTTATTGAAAAAGACTCCAGCATCAACGACGAGATCGACAAGCTGCGTCACTCGGCGACCAGTGCGTTGTTTGAGCGGAGGGACGTCATCATTGTCGCTTCTGTTTCTTGTATTTACGGTTTGGGTTCGCCTGAAGAGTACAAGGAACTGTTGCTGTCGCTGCGAGTGGGGATGGAAAAAGGCCGAGACGAGATTTTGCATCGCCTGGTCGACATTCAGTACACGCGCAATGATATCAACTTCACACGCGGGACCTTCCGGGTTCGTGGAGACGTCGTGGAGATTTTTCCCGCGTCACAGAGCGAACAGGCTATTCGTGTGGAGTTTTTCGGGGACGAAATTGAGCGGATTACCTCTATCGATGTGCTGACCGGAGAGATTTTGGGACAGCGCGACCACGTAGCTATTTTCCCTGCTTCTCACTATGTCACCCGCGAAGAAAAAATGAAGCTGGCCGTTCAAAGCATCGAAGTGGAGCTGGAAGAGCGATTGGCCGAGCTTAAAGCGGCGGGAAAGCTGCTGGAAGCGCAGCGACTGGAACAGCGCACGCGCTACGATGTCGAAATGATGCTGGAGATGGGCTTTTGCTCCGGGATTGAAAACTACTCGCGACATTTGACAGGGCTGCCAGCAGGGCACGCTCCGTACACTTTGATGGACTACTTTCCAGAGGACTACCTTTTGCTGATCGACGAGTCGCACATGACTTTGCCGCAAGTGCGGGGGATGTACAACGGCGACCAGGCGCGCAAAAACGTCCTGGTTGAGCACGGATTCCGCCTGCCGTCTGCGAAGGACAACCGACCGCTGCAATTCCAGGAGTTTGAGGAAAAGGTCAACCAGGCTATCTACATTTCTGCAACGCCCGGCCCGTACGAGCTGGAGCATTGCCCGGAAGTGGTGCAGCAAGTCATCCGTCCAACAGGGCTGATCGATCCGACGATCTCGGTTCGCCCGATCAAAGGACAGATTGACGATCTCATCGGGGAAATCCAGGCGACGATTGCCAAAAACGAGCGCGTACTGGTCACGACTCTGACGAAAAAAATGTCCGAGGACTTGACGGACTACCTCAAGGAAATCGGGATCAAGGTACGCTATCTGCACTCCGACATCAAGACGATCGAACGGATGCAAATTTTGCGTTCCTTGCGTTTGGGCGAATTTGACGTGCTGATCGGGATCAACCTGCTGCGGGAAGGCTTGGACTTGCCGGAAGTATCGCTTGTGGCGATTTTGGATGCCGATAAAGAAGGCTTCCTGCGCAACGAGCGTTCGCTGATTCAGACGATCGGCCGGGCAGCCCGTAACGCTGAGGGGCGCGTCATCATGTACGCCGACAAAATGACAGATTCGATGAACTCCGCGATTCGCGAGACAGAACGCAGGCGAGCTATTCAGATCGCTTACAACGAGAAGCACGGAATTACGCCGCAGACGGTGAAAAAGGCCGTGCGCGAAGTGATCGAGGCGACCAAGGTGGCAGAGGAAAAAGCGGACTATTTGCCACATGCGGACTTCAAGAAGATGCCGAAGAAGGATCGACTGGCTGTTATCGAGCGTATGGAAGAAGAAATGAAGGAAGCGGCGCGCAACTTGATGTTCGAACGTGCGGCCGAACTGCGTGATTTGATTTTGGAACTGAAGGCGGAACTCTAAGGAGAGGTATTTTCATGCCATTGGAACATATTGTCGTCAAGGGCGCTCGTGCCCACAATCTGAAAAATATTGATGTAGTGATCCCGCGGGACAAATTCGTCGTTTTGACGGGTTTGTCCGGTTCGGGGAAGTCCTCGCTTGCTTTTGACACGATTTATGCAGAGGGACAACGCCGTTATGTCGAGTCCCTGTCTGCTTATGCCCGCCAGTTTCTCGGGCAGATGGACAAGCCGGATGTCGATTCGATCGAAGGGCTGTCTCCTGCGATCTCCATCGATCAGAAGACAACGAGCCGCAACCCGCGCTCTACGGTTGGTACGGTCACGGAGATTTACGACTACTTGCGCTTGTTGTATGCGCGTGTCGGCCGGGCGATTTGTCCCGAACACGGCATCGAGATTCAATCCCAGACGATTGAACAGATGGTCGATCGCCTGATGGAGTATCCGGAGCGCACCAAAATGCAAATTCTCGCTCCGATGGTTCAGGGGCGCAAAGGCGAGCACGTCAAGCTGTTGGAAGATATCCGCAAGCAAGGCTTTGTTCGCGTGCGCGTAAATGGCGAGATTACCGATTTGTCCGAGGACATCAAGCTGGAGAAAAACAAGAAGCACAACATTGAGGTTGTGGTGGACCGCGTTGTCGTGAAGCCGGATGTGCAGTCCCGCCTGGCGGATTCCCTGGAAACGGCCTTGCGTCTGGCAGATGGCAAGGTCATCGTCGACGTGATGGAACAAGAGGAGCTGTTGTTCAGCGAGAAGCACGCTTGCCCGATTTGCGGATTTTCCATTGGCGAGCTGGAGCCGCGGATTTTCTCCTTTAACAGCCCGTTCGGTGCGTGCTCGGAGTGCGACGGGTTGGGAGTAAAGCTGGAAGTAGACCCGGATATGGTTGTTCCGGATGCCACCAAGACGTTGCACGAAGGGGCGATCGGTGCATGGGAGCCGAAGTCGTCGACGTATTACCAGCAGCTGTTGGAATCGGCTTGCCGCCACTTCCATATTCGCATGGATATCCCGTACGAGGAGCTGACTCCTGAGCAGGTGCAGATTTTGATGTACGGCAGCGAAGGGGAGAAAATCCAGTTCCGTTATGAAAATGAGTTCGGGCAAGTGCGGGAAGCAGTCGTGCCATTCGAGGGCGTCGTGCCCAACCTGCAAAGGCGTCATCTGGAGACCAGCTCCGACTACATTCGCGAGCAAATCGAAGGCTTCATGAGCCAAAAGCCTTGTCCTGTCTGCAAAGGGCATCGTTTGCGCCAGGAGAGCCTCGCTGTGAAGATCGGCGAGCGCAGCATTTCGGAGCTGACGACTTTGTCTATTCTCGATGCCCATCAGTTCGTTGACGGACTGGAGCTGACGGAGCGGGAAGCGAAGATCGCCAATCTGATCGTCAAAGAAATCAAGGCACGGCTTAACTTTTTGATTGATGTCGGACTGGATTATCTCACCTTGAGCCGGGCGGCAGGGACTTTGTCCGGGGGAGAGGCGCAGCGGATCAGGCTTGCTACCCAGATCGGCTCCAGCTTGATGGGCGTCCTCTACATTCTCGATGAGCCGAGCATTGGTCTGCATCAGCGGGACAACGCCCGCCTGATCAAAACGTTGGAGCATATGACCAAGCTGGGGAATACGCTGATCGTCGTCGAGCACGACGAAGATACGATGATGGCTTGCGATTATATTATCGATATCGGTCCGGGAGCAGGCATCCACGGCGGTCAAGTAGTGTCTGCCGGCACACCGGAAGAAGTGATGAAAGATGAAAACTCGCTGACAGGCGCTTATTTGAGCGGCAGAAAGTTCATTCCTGTTCCGCTGGAGCGCAGAAAGCCATCTGACAAATGGGTGAAGATCGAAGGCGCGAAGGAAAACAACCTGAAAAACGTTACGGCCAAATTTCCACTGGGGCTGTTCGTTGCTGTGACAGGGGTATCAGGCTCCGGGAAAAGTACGCTCATCAATGAAATTTTGCAAAAGGTGCTGTCGCGCGATCTGAACGGCGCCAAAGTAAAACCGGGCGAACACCGCCGAATCGTCGGACTGGAGCATTTGGACAAAGTGATCGACATCGATCAATCGCCGATTGGCCGGACGCCGCGTTCTAATCCGGCGACGTATACGGGTGTTTTTGATGACATTCGCGATTTGTTTGCCTCGACGAACGAAGCCAAGGTGCGCGGTTACAAAAAGGGCCGTTTCAGCTTCAACGTCAAAGGCGGCCGTTGCGAGGCGTGCAGCGGTGACGGGATTATCAAAATCGAGATGCACTTTTTGCCGGACGTGTACGTGCCTTGCGAAGTGTGCCATGGCAAGCGCTACAACCGGGAGACTCTCGATGTGAAATACAAAGGCAAGAGCATCGCAGACGTCTTGGAGATGACGATTGAGGATGCGGTTGAGTTTTTCCGCAACCTGCCGAAGATCGAGCGCAAGCTGCAAACGATCGTGGATGTAGGTCTTGGCTACATGAAGCTTGGACAGCCTGCGACGACTCTCTCCGGCGGCGAAGCGCAGCGTGTCAAGCTCGCATCCGAGCTGTATCGCCGCAGCACAGGGCGTACGCTGTACATCTTGGACGAACCGACGACAGGGTTGCACACAGACGATATTGATCGTCTGTTGAAGGTGTTGCAGCGTCTGGTGGAAAATGGCGATACGGTACTGGTCATCGAGCACAACCTGGACGTCATCAAGACAGTTGACTACATCGTCGATCTGGGGCCAGAGGGCGGTACGCGCGGCGGTCAGATCGTCGGCTCGGGTACTCCGGAAGAAGTGGCGAAGCTGGAAGGCTCGTATACCGGAACATACCTCAAGCCGATTTTGGAAAGAGACAAAGCGAGAACGATTGCCAAGCTGGAACAGCTGGTGTCGAAGTAAACCAAAGACTGCCTCTCTGATTGTTCAGGGGGGCGTCTTTTGCTGTTTAAAAAAGAAAACGAGTGACTGGCAACTGGCACATGGTCGTGCGGTAATGCAAGGGCGAGACGGAGGAGGAGAAGCTATGGATTACGCAAAGCAAGCGATAGCTGCGCTTCCGGCCGATTTGGTTCAGGAGGCTGAGCGCTGTTTTGACGGGCAGGACCCGGCTCATGACTGGCAGCATAATCTGCGCGTCATGGCGATGTGCGAGCGGATTGGCTGCGAGGAAGGGGCGGACATGCAGGTACTGCGGCTGGCAGCGTTGCTGCACGATGTCGGAAGGGCACAAGAGCGCGCAACCGGCGAATGCCATGCCGAGATCAGCGCAAGAGCAGCAGGAGCATGGCTGCAAGAGCGGGGAATGGAGCAAGCAGAGATCAAGCGAGTGCAGTCGGCTATATTGGCTCATCGCTTTCGCAAAGACCGTCCTCCGGCATCGTTGGAGGAGAAAATTTTGTTTGATGCAGATAAACTCGATTCAATAGGCGCTATTGGAGTCGCCAGAGTTTTTGCTTATACTGGTGTTATTGGAGGTCCTATCCAATCCGACGACGAGGAGCAGCATACTCCGGCAAAAGAATACGAATGGAAGCTGAGACGCATCAAAGACAGGCTGTATACGCAAACAGCCCGGCAAATTGCCGAGGAGCGTCACGAGTTCATGGTTCGATTTTTTGAGCGCTGGGACTTGGAAGGAAAAGGGCTCTTGTAGACACTGGTGACGCCAGCCAAAGGAGGAATGAGAATGATCCGTTGGATAATCAAAATGCTGCTGAACGGCGCGGCCTTGCTTCTGATCAGCAAATGGTTTACGTCTATCTATGTTGCCAATTTCACCGTGGCCTTGTGGGCCATTCTGATTTTGGGTGTCGTGAACACGTTGATCCGCCCCGTTTTGACGTTTTTCACCTTGCCGCTGACGATCTTGACGATGGGGCTGTTCTGGTTCGTCATCAACGCCCTGACGTTTGCTTTGACAGCCTACTTCATCGACGGTTTCGAGGTAGGACCGTGGCCAGACAACATCGGCATCGTGATGGTAGCCGCTGCGCTGATGAGTATTTTCGGCTGGCTGATTGAAATGGTCGTCGGCATGAAAAAAGAGAAAAGGTAGCAAGCATCAAAAAACCCGCGTGCTCGTTGAGGAGTGCGCGGGTTTGTTAGTGATAGGGGATCATGCTTGAACTTTTGATTTTTCTTCTTCTCTCATGTGTGGCGGAAGAGGTTCATGGAATATGGCAGCTTTTAAAGCGCCTGAGGAATTCAAATTAGACAGACCGCCAAAGAACTTGCAAACAGTCGAAAGCACTTTCTTCATGAGTATCATCCTCTCGAAAAAGTTTTTTCCAGAACAGATACGAGCCGAAACGAAGCAGGCGTAAGAAATAAAGATTGATAGAAAACTGCTAGGATGTAAGTCATAGAGTGCTTATAGGAATATTCTACCAACAATAGTGAAAGAATGCAACCGACTGTGATTAGTAATATTGCGATCTTCCGGTGTCTTTTTTGAATTGCAGGATTGTCAGGCATGTACGTATGTTTTGCTGGACCGTATAAGTAATTGATCAGAGCGCCTGCCCCTGCAGTAATAAGTGTCAGGAGTGACAAGGCAGGGGGAGAAGGCATGGGAACATATTTGATAATGGCGCCACCGACTAACAGGAGTAGGAGTGTTGCTCCCAGGCATGACCACGGGTTTTTCAAATGAACGCCGCCCGTCAACGTTCGGAGTATAAAGAGACTGCATAGAAGAGGAACAACTTCCACAAGTAATCCTAATGCAGCAGATACGAGCAGAATGATGAAAAGATTAAGAGCATTAAGCAAGAAAAGTTCGATTCCGTGTGCGAGTTGTCCCACAGTATACGGCGTATCGTCTGTCTTGATGCGTTGGGCAATTTTCCCTGACATTTTCCCTGTCCAGGTCATATTGGGGGCCTCCCTGCTATCGATTTACAAACGAAATGCGAAAACTGGTGATGCCATCAGCAGATTTAACCTGAATTTTGCCATTGTGTCGTTCTATTACGTTTTTGACAATCGCGAGTCCAAGTCCGCCTTCTCCATTCTTTTTGGTGGTATAGCCCATTTGGAAGATTCCATTCAGCTTGTTCTCGGGAATTGTTGGGCCACTGTTTTCGATATAGAGGTAATGCTCGCTGTCTGTTTGGCCCCATTCCAAGCGTATGTAACGATTTTCCTCCAGTTCAAAGGAGGTTGCGCGAATGGCGTTGTCGAGTAAGTTGCCTAACATTTTGATCAGATCATATGTCTTATATTGTGAGAACTGGCTGATTTCTTTTATTTCCATCGTGAGCGAGATCCGCTCAGCCAGGCAGACTACCATTTTGGATTGCAACAAAGAGGCGATTGCAGGATTTTTGATTTGCTCCAATATTTGCGAGCTTGAATCCGCAGATTTTTCGATCAAAACGGTTTCCTTCAGCAGTTGTTCCACGTATTCTTTCGCATGACTATGCAATTCTTTTTTCAAAAGGCCGTTGATGGCAGTGTAATGGTTCAAGGAGTCATGCTTGATAGAGCGAACAGCCGTATATAAATCTTGAATGCTGCTCAAATAAGGTGTGCCTGTTTCTTCTTCTACCCGATTGATAGTCAGGTTTAAATAAATACGGAACAAAATTACAATGGCAATAAATAGCCCCAAAATGGCCAGTTGAAAAAACAATTGAAACTGTGGAGTATAAAGAGCGAATATGGATGAATTGTTTCCTCGTAGAAAAAACGATGTGTTCATGAACAAGATAAGGAAAAATTCAATACTGCCCAATAAGATCAGCAGGAACAGATATCGATTTAACCGATTCAAATTGTTGTACTGGAACATCTGGCGAATATCGAACTTATTTGCTCGTAACAGTATGCAAACGGCCAGAAAGACGCCGAGGTACAAAATACGTGCTACGACAGCCAGAGTGGTAGAGGACATGATCTCCTCTAAAAATAATTGCTGACTGTTAAAAATGGCAATGATAATTGACTCGGTTAGAAGCATAATACCGATTGCAACTGTTCCCATAAAAACCGCTTTGAGAAGATTGAAGTGGTAGAAAAGAACAAGGAGAACAACTGTACATACAAACATCAGCATCACTTTCGGCTGATACAATACCTCCAACACAGTGAGCAGTTCACCAGTCACGGCAAACAACAGGCTAAAGAGAATAGCTTGTTTTTTCTTCTCAAACACCGACAGGTTGAAAAAAGCTAAACTAATCGTCAGTAGCAAGAAGGCTTCGGGTAGGTCTACGAGTAAGAAACGGAGTAAAAAGTCCAAGTTGTTGCCTCCTCTTTTTGTCCGACATTCGGAAAAACAGTCTATATATGAACTGTAACTCGGATTTTGCCTGATACCAACCTCATTTTCTATCTTATGAAATAACAAGAAAAATGTAAATGATACGACAAATTGATCCGATAGACACGAGGACTTGCCTGGCAAAGGTTGTCGGAGGCAAGACGGTTTCGATACAATAGAAGAACTACCGGGGACGGTTATCCCAGACAAGGGGGAAGCTTTGATGCGAAGGACAAATGTAAGCCACATTGTGGATCATTTCAATATGACGATTTTGAGTGGCGAGGAAGGGCTGGGACGCGAGATTACAGTGACGGATTTGAGCCGTCCCGGATTGCAGTTGGCTGGCTACTACTCCTATTACGCGGAAGAGCGGATTCAGCTGTTTGGCTTGACGGAAATCAACTTTTTCCAAACGTTGAACCGAGATGAACGACTGGAGCGGATGAACTTTTTGATGCAAGGGCAGACGCCATGTTTTTGCGTCACCCGCAACCAGCCTGTACCTGAGGAAATGATCGAGGCGTCGAACAACTGGGGCGTGCCTGTACTTCAATCCCCTCTGGCTACGACTACGCTTGTCGGCAAAATGACCAACTTTCTGGAGAATCGCCTCGCGCCTACTACCACGATTCACGGGGTGCTCACAGACATTTACGGCGTCGGGGTTCTGATTATGGGATCGAGCGGAATCGGGAAAAGCGAAGCGGCTCTGGAGCTGGTCAAGCGCGGGCATCGCCTGGTTGCAGACGACGCTGTCGAGATTCGCCAGACGCAAGGTGGTCAGCTTAGCGGCAGCGCCCCCGAACTGATTCAGCATCTGCTTGAAATTCGCGGGGTGGGGATCATCAACGTGATGACCATGTTCGGAGCAGGTGCGGTCCGCAATGTGAAAAATATTGAAATGGTGGTTCAACTGGAGCTGTGGGAGCCACACAAAATGTACGAACGTCTGGGGCTGGACGAAGAAACGTTGAAGATCATGGACACGGAAATTCCGATCATTACCGTTCCAGTGCGCCCAGGACGAAATCTGGCTGTCATTATCGAAGTGGCGGCGATGAACTTCCGCTTGAAGCGGATGGGCTACAATGCGGCGATGCACTTCTCGCGCAAGCAGTCCAACGCGATTTTGGAAGATGCCGATTCGGACTTGTAGGACGAGGAGCAGCGCATGAGAAAGACAACACGTTATCCGGTCCAGGGAGCGAACCCTCTCTGGCAAATGTATCGCACGGTCAGCTTTTGGAAAGTCATGAAAAACTTCATTGTCATCCAGCTTGCCCGCTATACGCCTTTTCCGGCCTGGAAAAACTGGATGTACCGTACTTTTTTGCGCATGGAGGTCGGGCATGAGACTGCCGTGGCGTTGATGGTCATGATGGATACGATGTTTCCGGAGTTGATCAAAATCGGCAAGAACAGTGTGATTGGCTACAATACGACCATCCTCGCTCATGAGTATCTGGTCGAGGAATACCGCTTGGGCGAAGTAATCATCGGCGACAGAGTGTTGATTGGAGCCAATACGACTATCTTGCCAGGCGTGACGATTGGGGACGGAGCGATCGTAGCAGCAGGAACCGTGGTACATAAAGACGTAGCGCCGGGGGCTTTTGTCGGCGGCAATCCGATGCAAGTGATCCGCGCCGGAGGGCTTGCGGACCATTAGGGAGTAGGGCTGTTCGTCAGCGAGTAGAAGAATTAGGTAGAAAAGGGAGTCCGTTGATTGGCGGGCTTCTTTTCTATATTTTATGTAGCGCAAGATCATGGTAAAGAATTTTTCGACTATTCTTATCTCTGTTGACCTTAAACGGAGCTTCGTGGTAATCTTTTTCATAACACTTTAGTTTGTTACCATATTAGCAGAGTAAAGCGAATGGGTGGAGGGAATGACGATGGCGAAGCCGTTGGGATTTGAAAAACCGCTGGGGATGCGGGACATATTACCGGAATCACTGGCGAAACAACGGCATTTGGAGCGGTCGTTGCGACATTGTATCGAGCGTTGGGGATACGAGGAAATCTCCACGCCTTCTCTGGAGTATTACGATACGGTCGGGACGGCGAGCGCAACATTGACGGACCGAATGTTCCGGCTTTTGGATAAACAGGGGCATACCGTTGTGCTTCGGCCGGATATGACTACGCCAATCGCTCGCGTTGTTTCTTCTTTATATAAGGATGTGCCGCTGCCGATCCGGCTGTTTTACCAGGCCAATGTATTTCGGGCGCAGGAAAAGGAAGCTGGCCGGAATGCGGAGTTTTTTCAAACGGGAATTGAGCTGATCGGGGATGGCTCAGTTGATGCGGATGCCGAGGCCATCGCGCTTGCTGTATTTTGTCTGCGTGCGGCAGGGGTAGAGACGTTCCGCATTGCCATCGGACACGTTGATTTTGTTGACGGGCTTTTGGAGGATGTGATTGCCGATGAGGACACGCGCCAGCAATTCCGCCAGTTTTTGTACGAACGCGATTTTGTTGGTTTTCGCCAATTGCTGGAGACGATCGGGATCGATTTCGAAGCGAAGAAACGGCTGGATGCCTTGCTTCGTTTGCGCGGCGGAAAAGGCAAGATTGCCGAGGCGAGAGCCTTAGCAGGGGATGGAAAAGCGGGGCAAGCGGTAGAAACGATTGCTTCGCTGTGGGACTCACTGGAAGCTTACGGCGTCACCGAAGATTTGCTGTTGGACTTCAATTTGATTATCAATCTGAATTACTACACGGGTGTCGTGTTTGAAGGATACGCAGCCGATCTCGGCTCTCCGCTGTTGGGTGGCGGCCGTTATGATCAGCTTTTGGCGCAATTCGGACGTTCCGCTCCTGCCACCGGATTTGCGATCAAAATGGATCGGCTTTTGACCGTTACTCCCTCTGTAAAAGGGGAAACTACCGAACGAATTTTGCTGCTGTATACGGAAAAACGGCGTCAGGAAGCGCTGGCAAAGGCACAGCAACTGAGGGCGGAAGGAGTCGTGGTTATCACGAGACTCGTTGGCGGCAGGGCAGAGATCGCGGCAGAAAATGGTCAAGGATACAGCAGGGTGATTTGCATGACGGAACAGGAGGATTAGCAGATGGCGTTTTTCGCAAATGAGCAAAAGCTGACGATTGCCATGCCCAAGGGGCGGATTTTTGAAGAGGCTGTGCACTTTTTGCAGCAAGCTGGGCTGGAAGTAACGGCTGAGTTGCAGGACTCGCGCAAGCTGGTCATTCCGGTGGAAAATGCCAGTCTTGAGTTCATCCTGGCAAAACCTGCCGATGTCCCGACATACGTGGAGTACGGAGTTGCTGATGTGGGTGTAGTCGGCAAGGATGTTTTGCTCGAAGAAGAACGGGATGTGTACGAGCTGCTGGATTTGCAGATTGGCTACTGTCGCATGATGGTGGCAGGATTGCCCGATTGGAAGCCGACCGACTCGCCGCGAGTAGCGACGAAATACCCGAAGATTGCTTCTCGTTATTTTCGCGAGCAAGGGCAGCAGGTCGAAGTTATCAAGCTGAATGGCTCGGTTGAGCTGGCTCCGATGATCGGACTGGCTGACCGCATCGTGGATATTGTCTCTACGGGGCGGACGCTCAAGGAAAATGGCTTGGTGGAGCTGGAGCATATTTGCGAGATTACGACAAGGCTGATTGCCAATCGAGCGAGCTATCGGATGAAAAGTGAAGCGGTCGATGACATCGCCGGAAAATTTCTGGAGGTCATTCCAGGCAGAAAATAGAGACGGGGAGAGGAGAGCGACCATGCGAATTATGGCAGCCAGCGAGTTTGACGGGAAGCGGTCAGTGGAGTCGGGTACGAGAGAACAGCAAGAAGCTGTCAGAGCCATTTTGACGGATGTTCGGGAGCGCAAAGATGAAGCATTGCGGGAGTATACAGAGAGATTTGACCGCGTGCGATTGGAACAGTTTCGGGTGACGGAGGCGGAATTTGCCGAAGCGAACGGGCAAGTATCTGCACAGGTCAAAGCTGCACTGGAAGAAGCGGCAGAGAACATCCGCGATTATCATAGTCGTCAGGTGCGCCAGTCGTGGTTTGTGACAAAAGAAAGCGGCACGATGCTGGGGCAGCTGGTTCGTCCATTGCAGCGGGCGGGACTGTATGTGCCAGGGGGCACGGCAGCCTATCCTTCTAGTGTGTTGATGAATGCGATTCCGGCAAAAATTGCGGGCGTTTCGGAAGTAGTGATTACAACGCCTCCCGGAGCGGACGGCAAAGTAAATCCGGCGATTCTCGTCGCAGCGCAAATTGCGGGGGTAACGGAAATATACAAAGTGGGCGGAGCGCAAGCCATTGCGGCACTCACCTATGGAACGGAGCAAATCAGGGCGGTAGACAAGATCGTCGGACCGGGAAATATTTTTGTCGCTCTGGCAAAGCGGGAAGTGTTTGGTCTGGTCAGTATCGACATGGTGGCAGGACCGAGCGAGATTGCCGTATTGGCTGACGAAACGGCCAATCCGCGTTATGTAGCTGCGGATTTGCTGTCGCAGGCTGAGCACGATCCGATGTCTGCTGCCATCCTGGTCACTGCGTCGCAGGAGTTGGCCGAGCAGGTAGCTGTTGAGGTAGAACGGCAGTTGGCGGATTTGCCCCGCCATGCGATCGCCGCGGCAGCCATTCGCGACTACGGAGCCATTTTGCTTGTCAAGGATTTGGACGAAGGGTTTGCGGTCATCAACCAGATCGCTCCCGAACATTTGGAGATCATGATTGCCGAGCCATTCGCACAGCTTGGGAAGGTACAAAATGCCGGGGCTATTTTTCTCGGCCCGTACAGCTCGGAGCCTGTCGGGGATTATTTTGCCGGAACGAATCACGTCATTCCGACCAATGGCACTGCGCGTTTTTCCTCTCCTCTGTCAGTGGATGACTTTATTAAAAAGTCCAGTGTCATTTCCTACAGCAAGCATGATTTGCGAAAAAACGGACAAAAGATCGTTACCCTGGCTGAACAGGAAGGGTTGGCAGGACATGGGCGCGCCATAGCGGAAAGGCTGCGCGACTTTGAACGCGAAGAGCAGGAGTGTGACAAATGATGAGTGAACGTACGCTGCGTACAGCAGAAATAGAGCGCAACACAAATGAGACGCAAATCGCCCTTTCCTTTGGGGTGGATGGTTCCGGGGAAAGCAGTCAGGCTTCAGGCGTACCCTTTTTGGATCACATGCTTGACTTGTTCACGCGTCACGGGCATTTCGATCTGGCGGTAAAAGCAAAAGGGGATATCGAGATCGACTATCACCACACGGTGGAGGATATCGGCATTTGTCTCGGACATTGCATCCGCGAGGCGTTGGGGGACAAAAAAGGAATCAAACGGTACGGCAACGCTTTTGTTCCGATGGATGACGCGCTGGCCCAAGTGGTGATCGACATTAGCAATCGGCCGCATCTGGAGTATCGGGCTGCCTATCCGACGAACATGGTTGGGCAATTTCCGACTGAGCTTGTGCACGAGTTTTTATGGAAGCTGGCGCTTGAAGCGCGGATCAACCTGCACGTGATTTTGCATTACGGCCACAATACGCACCATATGATCGAAGCCATTTTCAAAGCGCTCGGCCGCGCTCTGGACGAAGCGACGACGATTGATCCGCGTGTCAAAGGGGTCCCGTCTACCAAAGGGGTTTTGTAGCATGATTGGCATCATCGACTATGGCATGGGCAACTTGTACAGCTTGAGCAAGGCTCTGGAGCGGCTCGGTTATTCGTACGAATTTGTGTCCGCCCCTGAGCGGTTGCAGGAGTATAGCGGGTTGATTTTGCCCGGAGTAGGGGCTTTTGGCGACGCTATTGCGAACATCAGAGAGCTGGGGCTGGATCAAGCCATCCGTTCGTACGCGGCTACAAACAGGCCGATTTTGGGCATCTGTCTGGGGATGCAGCTCTTGTTCGACAAAAGCGAGGAGCATGGGGAAAATACCGGGCTTGGCTTGATTGGCGGAGAAGCAGTCCGCTTCCAAGGGGATTACAAGGTGCCGCACATGGGCTGGAATCAGTTGCGTCTGCACCGCGAGCATCCGCTTTTGGCGGGAGTTGCAGAAGGCGATTATGTCTACTTTGTCCACTCTTATCATGTGAAGTGCAAACCAGAGGCGCTGCTTTCGACGAGCGACTACTATCAGGATGTGACAGCGATTGTGGCGCAGGGCGAAGTGTACGGGATGCAGTTCCACCCGGAAAAAAGCGGCGAGACCGGAATGCGGCTGCTGCGCAATTTTGCCGTTCAATGCGAGGGGGTTTTGGCGTGAGTTTTATCATTTATCCAGCTATTGATATTCGCGGTGGAAAATGCGTGCGGTTGTTTCAAGGAGATTATGCAAAGGAAACGGTGTACGCCGATTCTCCGCTTGCCATGGCAAAGCGTTGGGTGGAACAGGGAGCATCCTGGGTACATCTCGTTGATCTGGACGGCGCCAAGGAAGGGAAGCCGGTCAACGTTGCGATCATCAAGGAAATTGCCCGCACGATTTCCGTACCTGTGCAAGTCGGCGGCGGCATCCGCACGGAAGAGCAGATCAAGGACTACCTTGAAGCAGGTGTGGCGAGGGTGATCGTCGGTACGGCGGCGATTGAAGACGAGCCTTTTACCAAGCGGATTTTGCAAGTTTATGGCGACCAAATCGCCATCGGGCTGGACTGCCGCAACGGCATGGTGGCGACGCGGGGGTGGCTGGAGACGACTGACGTGTCAGCGACTGAGCTGGCCAAGCGGCTCGTCACGTATGGCGCGGAAACGTTCATTTATACAGATATCGCCCGTGACGGTACGATGACAGGGCCGAATGTCGCGGAAATTGCTGCACTTGCGCAAGCGACAGGCAAGTCGGTGATCGCATCGGGAGGAGTAAGCCAGCTTGACGATCTTCTGGTGTTGGCCCAGCACGCAGCCGACGGTGTTTCCGGGGCGATTGTCGGAAAAGCGCTCTACACGGACGCTTTTACATTGGAAGAAGCGCTTGGTCGGATGGAGGGACGTGAAAGCAATGTTGGCTAAACGAATCATCCCTTGTCTCGACGTAAAAGACGGTCGTGTCGTAAAAGGGGTTCAGTTTGTAGGGCTGCGCGACGCCGGAGATCCGGTCGAACTGGCAAAAAAATACAGCGGGGAGCGGGCGGACGAGCTTGTTTTTCTCGATATTTCCGCTTCCCACGAAGGGCGCAAGACAATGGTGGACGTCATCGAGCGGACGGCAGCGAATATTACGATTCCTTTTACCGTTGGCGGCGGGATCAACAGCGTGGAGGACATGAAGCGGATTTTGCGGGCGGGTGCGGATAAAATCTCGTTGAATACGGCTGCGGTGCTTCGACCGGAGCTGGTTCGCGAAGGGGCGAGTGTGTTCGGCTCCCAGTGCATCGTGGTTGCGATCGACGCCAGAGCGGTGGGAGAAGGGCGTTGGGACGTGTATACGCACGGCGGGCGCAATTCTGCGGGAAAAGATGTCATCAGCTGGGCGCAGGAAGCAGAAGAGTTGGGAGCTGGCGAAATTCTTTTGACCAGCATGGATGATGATGGCGAGAAGAAAGGCTTTGGGATTGAATTGACCAAGCAAGTGTCGGAAGCGGTAAACATTCCGGTGATTGCCTCTGGGGGAGCGGGAACGAAGGAACATTTTTACGATGTGCTGACAGCGGGGAAGGCTGATGCTGCTTTGGCAGCTTCGATTTTCCACTATGATGAGACATCGATTCAATCGGTGAAAGAGTATCTCCAGACAAAAGGAGTTGTCGTGCGGCCATGACAGTAGAACTTGCACTTGCAGCGCAGAAGTTGCGGTTTGACGAAAACGGATTGATTCCTGTCATTGTTCAAGATGCACAGAGCAAGGCTGTTTTGACGCTTGCCTATATGAATGAGGAGTCGTTTTTGCGGTCGGTGGAGACGAAAGAAACGTGGTTTTGGAGCCGATCCAGGCAAGAGCTGTGGCATAAGGGAGCGACGTCGGGAAATACCCAGCGGATTGTTTCCATGCAGGTGGATTGCGACAGCGACGCGCTCGTCGTGCAAGTAGTGCCGAATGGTCCGGCTTGTCATACCGGGGCCTACAGCTGTTTTTTCGGAGAGCTTTTGGCAGGGGAAAAGGAGCTTGAAAAGGGAGAAGCAGGCGAGCGGTTTGCGATTCTGGGCGAATTGGAGGAATTGATCGCGAAGCGTGAAGCGGAGCGGCCGGAAGGTTCGTATACGACTTACTTGTTTGAAAAAGGCGTCGACAAAATCTTGAAAAAGGTAGGGGAAGAGGCAGCGGAGGTCATTATTGCGGCCAAAAATCGCAGCCACGAGGAATTGCGCTACGAAGCTTCCGACCTGCTTTTTCACTTGCTTGTCTTGTTGCGGGAACAGAAGCTGCCTTTGGATGATGTGCTTGCTGAGTTGCGGGGCAGGCGTTAAGCGTTCCAGGCGCTCACCTGAGTTTGTTTGGAAGCCACTCTATGTACGGTAGGGTGGTTTTTTGTTATGATTCCAATATCTGACTTTCGAAAGGTGTGATGTCTTATGAAGACAACAAGCGTCAAGCATGAACGACTTGGTAACGAAAACAATCACCGATTGAAAGGCAGGGAACGATTTGATCAAAGGAAATGTAGTGGAACTGCGCCCGGTAGCGGCGGAGGATATGGAGAGAATGTATCTGTGGCGCAATGACGAAGAGGCAGCAACATTGGCCGCCGGAACGTCTATGGCGGTGTATAGCAATGTCTCGCTTGATACGCTGCGGGCTTTGTATGAGGAAAGCGTAAGAACGTCTCGTTTGGATGATAAATGGAATCGGTTCGCTTTTTCGATTTACACGCTTGAAGGTGTTCACATTGGCAATTGTGACTATCGCAATGTCAATCTGGTCACGCGGACAGCGACGATTGGCATCGCGATTTTGGCAAAAGAGTATTGGAGCAAAGGGTACGGGACAGATACGTTGAAGACTTTGCTTCGCTTTCTGTTTTTGCGGTTGAATCTGAATCGTGTGCAACTCGATACGTGGAGCGGCAATACCCGGGCGATTCGCGCTTATGAGAAATGCGGGTTTGTTGTTGAAGGACGGCTTCGCCAGAACGAGTACGTGAATGGGCAGTATTACGATACGATTATGATGGGAATTTTACGCGAAGAGTTCGCTTTGAACCATTAGGTGCAAAGGAGCTGTTATCTGCTGTATGTAGCGGAAACAGCTCTTTTTTGTTTGGAGAATGCAGCCATCAGAAAGGCTCTATTGCGGGCATAGATTGCACAGGAAGAAAAAAACTTTGAAATTTACTATTGATTTCATTTTTTATATGTGATAGATTATTCCTTGTCGCCAAGAACGACGACAGAAAACGAGAAAAGATAACAACTTTCGATAAAAAAGTTCTTGACTCGCAAATGATGAACGTGATAAGATGTAAAACGTTCGACAAAAAATGCTCTTTGAAAACTGAACAGCGAAAGCGTTGATGAGTCTATCATTAAATGATTTGCCAGCTTTGAACCAGTAACAAACTTTATTGGAGAGTTTGATCCTGGCTCAGGACGA